>ERZ779866.226-NODE-226-length-63732-cov-8.756992_pt1 | contig 63732 bp, 68 predicted proteins | sample MGYA00511248_ERZ779866 | MGnify/ENA primary metagenome ERZ779866 (study PRJEB29588, sample SAMEA2155758) | human gut metagenome | biome: human gut; feature: human-associated habitat; material: faeces | place: Denmark | collected 2008/2010 ... | reverse complement strand
CGGCTTTACAGGTTCGTTTAAGGTACGGGGTGTATCGTTATCCCGGGTGATACATATGAAAATACTCATTATCGAAGACGAAGCGCTGCTGGCCGATTCTCTCCGCACCCTGCTAGGGCGCGCGGGCTTTGAGGTCGAAGTCGTCTCCGACGGCGACAGCGGGGCCGAATACGCCCTGACGGGCATCTACGATCTGCTGCTGCTGGACGTCATGGTGCCGAGGCTCGACGGCTTCTGCGAGGTAAGGGGGTATCTGCCTTGATTGAAGTCAGTCATCTGACCAAGCGCTACGGCGCACACACCGCCGTCTCCGATTTGAGCTTCACCATCGGGGACGGGCAGATCTACGGCTTCCTCGGCCCCAACGGTGCCGGGAAGTCCACGACCATGAACATCATGACCGGCTGCCTCGCCGCCACCTCCGGCGAGGTGAAGATAGACGGCCTCGACATTTTCGAGGACGCCGCGCAGGCCAAACGCCTGCTGGGCTACCTGCCGGAACAGCCGCCGCTCTACCTCGACAGAACGCCGAGGGAATACCTGAGCTTCGTTGGCCGGGGCAAAGGTCTCGATAAGGCCGAGCTCGCGCAGCAGATGGAGAGGGTGATGTCCGTCACGCAAATCGAGGACGTCTCGGACCGGCTCATCAAGAACCTCTCCAAGGGTTACCGCCAGCGCGTGGGCCTCGCCTCCGCCATGCTGGGCGACCCCGAGGTGCTCATACTCGACGAGCCCACCGTCGGCCTTGACCCAAAAGCGCACAAAGATATATTGTCCATGATAGAAGAAGTCCACAGGCTGACAGGGAACATAACCATACTGGTGTCCCATAATATGGCGGATGTTGCAAGACTTTCGGATAAGATACTGGTGATCGACAGCGGACATCTGGTGGTCTGCGGAACCCCTAAGGAAGTCTTTTCCCAGACGGAAGAGCTGGAAAAGGTGGGCCTTGACCTGCCGCCTATAACAAGGCTGACCGAAGAACTGCGAAAGCGCGGGATGAAAATAGAGCCGACCATCCTTTCCATAGATGAGGCCGCCGGCCAGATCGCAGAATATTTAAAGGCAAGAGGAAACGGATAATGCTCAGAGATATAACTCTCGGACAATATTATCCCGGCAAGTCGTGGATACACCGGCTTGATCCAAGGATAAAGATAATAGCTACATTGCTGTTTATCATAGAATTGTTCATAGTAGATAACTTCATAGGATTTATAATAGCAGGAGCTGTTCTGGCAGTCATCATCGCTGTATCTAAAGTGCCGGTGGGCTACATCATGCGGGGGCTCAAGCCCATAATACTCATTCTGGTATTTACCTTTGCCCTCAACATGTTCATGGTGGACGGCACGGTACTGTGGCAGTGGAAATTCCTGAAGATAACCGTTGAAGGATTGCAGGTGGCTGTCTTTATGGCAATAAGGCTGGTACTCCTTCTGATGGGATCTTCTTTGCTCACCTTATGTACCAGGCCTCTGGCTCTGACCGACGGCATAGAAAGGCTCCTTTCGCCTTTCAGCAAGATTGGCCTGCCTGCCCATGACATAGCCATGATGATGACCATTGCTCTCAGGTTCATACCTACGCTCCTGGAGGAAGCCGACAAGATAATGAAAGCACAGCAGGCCCGCGGAGCCGATTTTGAGTCGGGCAATGTGATACAGAGAGCAAAAAGCCTGATACCTATCCTGGTGCCGCTGTTCGTCAGCGCATTCCGCATAGCTCAGGATCTGGCCATGGCCATGGAAGCCAGATGCTACCGGGGCGGAGAAAACAGGACCAGGATGCATGAGATGAAGTTCCAAAGAAGGGATTATGCCGCCGTCGCATTGATGATAGCCTTTGGTGCAGTAATAGTCGTTGAGTCGAGGATTTTTTAATATGAGACAGAGAAATATAAAGAATCTTGACCAGAAGATAAGGCGTAATTCAACTTTTCTTGTGACGGATCCTGAAAGCTGCCGCGGAAGGTGGCAGGAAGTGTTTGGGAACAACGCCCCCGTTTATCTTGAGATAGGCTGCGGCAAGGGACGATTCATAGCTTTACGGGCTGCTGCGTTCCCGGAAAAAAATTTCATAGCGGTGGAAGGACAGAGCAATGTTGCCCTGAGAGCGTTGCAGAAGGCTGAAATATGTCATTTTGACAACCTCAGGATATTCATAGATTATGTTGATGATCTGGGAAGATACTTTGAGCCCGGAGAACTGGCAGGCATATATCTTAATTTCAGCGATCCCTGGCCAAAGGCCCGCCATGCCAAGAGAAGGCTCACATACAGGGAAAAACTCAAGAATTACAGATCAGTCATGTCGCCGGAAGGGACCATTGAATTCAAGACTGACAATGACGGGCTTTTTGCATTTACGATAGATGAGATCAGAAATGCCGGATTGTCCATATGGGAAATGACCACAGACCTTGCTGCCAGTACTTTTGAGTCAAAACTGTTTACAACAGAATATGAAGAGAGGTTCGGATCGGCAGGAAAAAATATCAATTATGTAAAGTTCAAATGACTTTGATGTCTCCGGAGGCAATGTACCAGACATGTCTCCGGAGATTTTTCATTGGACGGTCAGAATGTGATGTGATCTGCCGGATCAACATAGGCGCCGTCAATGAGCATTTCAAAGTGCAGATGTGCCGGTTCCAGGGATTCAAACAGGCCGGTGGAGCCTACACCGCCGATTATCTCTCCGGCTGTGACCACATCTCCCACCTCCACCAGTTCTGATGAATCTGCCAGGTTGGAATATATGGTTATCACATGGCCGGGATGCGTTATCTCAACAGACAGACCGTAGCGGTCATCATTGTATATGGCTGTAACGGTGCCTTCTGCCACAGCTACCACCTGAGAATCCGCCGACGCTTCTATGTCAATGCCGCAATGGGTCATGTACTGATCCAGAGTTACCGAATAAATCAGCGTATCCATTGAATAAGGATTGGTAACCTTGGCATCCTGGCTGTTTACCGGGTTGAGATATTCGCCGGGAGCAGCAGACGGCTGACGGCTGTCTACGGTAGGTATATCTGACGAAGCCTCGGCAGACATTTCCGGCTCTGCGTTCTGGTCGTCCTGGCCTTGCTGGACCTGAGCGCCTTCTGAAACAGGAACTCCGCTTTCGCTTTCAGTATCGTTGATCTTATCTATATTTGATTTAAGCGTAAAGATCGAGGTCAGGGCTATGACGCAAAAAGACAGGACCAGAACGATGGCGACTTTGTCTTTATCTTTTTTCTTTTGTGCTTGACGCATGATTTCACCTCCAGTTATAAATATTGTTTGCCAAAAGGGCGTTTTTCATACAAAATCAAACTTGTAATAATTCCAAGTTCATAATATAATTATCCCATTAGATTTTTCCTTAGTGGCTGAAATACCCGGCAGGACAGGCCGTCCGGCCCACTATGGCAGAACAGGAGGCAGACAGTATGACAGATATGACTTTTGCAGCCCAAAACGGCAGGACCATTTCCAAAGAAGACAAGATATTCGGCATAAACAACAGGGCTCAGGCCAGAGCCGCTCAGATCGGCAAAGAAAATGTGGTAAACGCTACCATTGGAGCTTTGCTGGACGACGATGGCAAGCTGATAGTCCTTTCTTCTGTAGACGAAGTTTTCAGACAGCTTTCTCCTGAGGATTATGCCGAATATGCTCCCATCGGCGGCACGGAAGGATTTAAAGAAGCTGTAAAAAAAGACATATTCCGCGGCTACAGGACAAATGCTGCTGTTGAAGCAGTGTCAACTCCGGGAGGCACAGGCGCCGTAAGAAATGCCATAGCAAATTACTCTGAATACGGAGATACCGTGCTGACCACCGACTGGTACTGGGGCCCATATAAGACCATAGCTGAAGATCAGGGGAAAAAGCTCACTACATTTGAGCTGTTTGATGAAGAAGGCGGTTTTAACTTCGCATCTCTTATGGAAAAGTCACGGGAGCTTCTGGAAAAGCAGGACAGGCTGGTCATCATACTGAACACACCGTCCCACAATCCCACCGGATATGCTCTGAGCGTTGACGAATGGGAAAAACTTGTGGAACTGCTCAACGGTCTGCCGGAGAATAAAAAGATCGCTTTGCTGGTGGATGCCGCATACATGGACTTTTCCGGAGACGAAGAGGAAAGCCGTGCTTTTCTTCCGGTCCTGGAAAAAGTAAACGGCAATATCCTGCCGATGATCTCCTACAGTCTTTCTAAAGCCTACACTCTTTATGGTCTGCGCTGCGGAGCATTGGTATGCATGGCAAAAAATAAAGATGTGGCTGAAGAATTCAGAGTGGTATGCGAGCTTTCTGCGAGAGGAGCATGGTCCAACTGCGCCAAAGCGCCTCAGGCAATGCTTTCCATGATATTTGATGATCCGGAACTGCTCAGAAAGGTCACCGATGAGAGAAAGCTCTACCGGGATATGCTCATAAGAAGAGGAATGGCTTTTACGGAAGCGGCAGAAAAAGTCGGTCTCAAGATCACTCCGTTCAGGTCAGGTTTCTTTATGACAGTGCCTTGCGATGATCCGGAAGCTCTGGGCCGTGAGCTTGAAAAGGAAAATATCTTTGTGGTCCCGATGGAAAAAGGCATAAGGATATCCGGGGCATCAATCCCTGAGAGCGTATGTAAAAAGCTTCCGGCGGCCATTAAAAAGGCTATGGAAAAAATGTAAGTCTCTCTTCGGGAAATCCTGAAAAATAATTGACATTTTTTTCCAGAAATGGTAAACTGACCATGCAAAGGGAAGAACTGTTTTTTGGAAAGGAGACAACATTGAGAGGCGATGATTTTTCCTTTGAGATCAAGGAACATATCGGAGTGATAGGAACATATCCCACAGGATGGAAAAAGGAAATAAATCTTGTGGAATGGAACGGCAATCCGGCCAAACTTGACATCAGAGACTGGGATCCCAGACATGAACATATGAGCAGAGGGATCACCCTGCGCCGCGAAGAAGCGGCTGTACTTGCCGGACTGCTGAATAAGTATCTGGATGAAGAGGATAATAAGGATAATTAACTGGCCTTAAAGTATGGGGAATTATATGTTCCCCATACTTTAAGCGGTTTCAGGCCCGCCGTTCATCTTTGAAAAGAAAGGTGATTCCGGCCAGAGAAGCCAGTCCTACAATGGCAAAGATCATCCTCGATACTATCGCAAGATCAGCTCCAAATATCCATGTGACAAGGTTAAAGTTGAAAAAACCAATAAGTCCCCAGTTGATTCCGCCTATTATCATCAATATCAGGATCAATGTTTTCAAATAGATCACTCCTTTCGCGGATACAGCTCAAAAGCGCGCCGATAATGCGCTGACGAGGTATCCCTCAAAGTATTTTGCCCATAGACAGATTTTTTATGTTATCATATTAGTAAGATCATATAAGGGGGCGCCTGTATGAAGATAGAACTCATCAAAGGATATCATGACGGACCACAGACAGTTGAAGTCCAAAAGGAAACTACTGCCCAGGACCTGTATCGGCGGTTCAGACAGGAACTTCCGTACAAAGTCGTAGCTGCTAAGATAGATAACAGGATAGAAAGCCTGGAATACCGCTTTACTAAAGATTGTACCGTAGAGTTCCTGGATCTGCGTACCCAGGCGGCCAGCCTGATCTATCAGAACAGCCTTATATTGTTATATCTTAAGGCAGTAGAAGATGTCATAGGGAAAGTAGAGGTTGAGATTGAAAATGCGATCAATCAGGGACTGTATACAGAGATAAAATCCAGCGAGCTTCTTCATCAGAGAGATGTCAAGGCCATAGAGCTGAGAATGCGGGAACTGGTCCATGAGGACATACCGTTCATAAAAGAGGAACTGACCAAGGAAGAAGCTGTGGCAAGGTTTGCCGAAATGGGATGCCCGGAAAAGATAACCCTTCTGGCAGAAAATCCCACCATGAAAAAGGTGCCTTTCTATTCGCTGTCAGGTTATAAGGATTTTTTCTATAGCCAGATGGTGCCGTCCACAGGATACCTGAATATTTTTGAACTGCGCAAGTACAGGCGCGGCGTCCTGCTGCGTTTTCCGCAGCTGTCATCGCCGGGAGAAATTCCGGAGTATTCTGATGAAAAGATGCTGTACCAGACTTTCGGAGAACAGACCCACTGGGGAAAGCTCATGGGGATAAACTATGTGTCTGATCTTAACAGGAAGATCGAAGATGGAAAGATAAAAGACCTTATACAGCTTTCCGAAGCCCTCCACGAGAGGAAGATAATCGAGATAGCTGATATGATAATAAAGAAAAACAGGAAGATCGTTTTGATCGCCGGACCATCGTCGTCAGGCAAGACGACTTTTGCTCAGCGGCTGTGCATCCAGCTGAGAGTGAACGGACTGGACCCGCTGTATATGGGGACCGACGACTATTTTGTTGAACGGGCCGATACGCCGCTGGATCAGTACGGCGAAAGGAATTATGAAGATATAGAAGCTCTTGACATAAACCTGTTCAATCAGAACATGAAGGATCTGCTGGCCGGAAAGACCGTAGACCTGCCTACTTTTGACTTTATGACCGGAAAGAAGATATTCGGAAAAAGGATAACTTCCATAAGGAGCAATCAGCTGATAGTCATTGAAGGCATACATGCGCTGAACGAGATACTTACACATGAGATACCAAAGGAACAGAAATTTAAGATATATATAAGCCCGCTCACCCAGCTTAATATGGACAGCCATAACAGGATAGTGACAACGGATCACCGCATGCTGCGCAGGCTTGTCAGGGATTACAAATACAGGGGGCACAGTGCTCAGAGTACCATCAGGTCATGGCCGAAAGTCAGGGCGGGAGAGGATAAAAATATATTCCCTTTCAGCAACGAGGCTGATGTCCTGTTTAATTCCGTACATCTTTATGAGATAAGCGTGCTGAAAAAATATGCCAAGCCTTTGCTTGAACAGGTCACCCCCGACGAACCGGAATTCGGCGACGCTGTAAGGATGTTAAATTTCCTCAGGTTTTTTGAGACCGTGGAGGATGATTCCATAATAGTAAACAATTCCATCTTGAGAGAATTCATAGGAGGCAGCATATTTGTTGACTGATATCACCGTAATCGGAGGGATAAATATAGATATAGAAGGCAGCCCTTTTGCGGAATTGAGACGAGAAGATTCCAATCCTGGGACTGTGACGATGGCTTTCGGAGGGGTAGGGCGGAATATCACCGAAAACCTGGCAAGGATGGGCGGAAAGGTGGCCATGATATCCGTCATAGGCGACGACCATATGGGAATAGGCGCCAGAGAGCATCTCCGCTCTCTGGGAGTTGATGTATCTTTGATACAATCCGTCAAGGGACGCAATTCGGCCATGTATCTGTCAATACTGAACCATGACAATGATATGGAGCTGGCCATATGCGATATGGATATAATCAGCCACATCACACCGGATCTTATTGAAAAAAACCGCAATGTGTTGGAAAAATCCAAAGTGATTGCCCTCGATGGCAATCTGGAAGAAGAGACTATCCGCTATGTTACTGACAGTTTTTTCTCCGTGCCGCTGTTTCTGGACCCCGTATCCGCAGCCAAGGCGGTCAAGGCAAAAGATGTGATAGGAAAATTTGCCTGTATAAAGCCAAATGTAATGGAAGCAGAGATCTTGTCGGGAATGGAGATCAGAAGCGAAAACGACCTGAAAAGGGCAGGGCAGTGGTTCATAGACCAGGGCGTTGGCAGGCTGTTCGTCACTCTTAACAAGGACGGCGTATATTATAAGGACAGGCACTGTGAAGGCTTCATAAGGCCCGGCCATGTTAAGATCAGCAGCGCCACCGGAGCAGGCGACAGTTTTTCGGCAGCCATACTCCTGGGACTGGAAGAGGACATGGATACAAGAGATATAGCCAGATACGGCATGGCTGCTTCGGCTATAGCCATGGAAAGCAGCAGCGCCGTTAATCAAAATATGAGTAAAGACGAAATTGAAAGGAGACTTGCAGATGTATGATAATTATTTGGATGTGAATCCGGAAGTGGCGAAAGCCCTCGACGAAGGTCAGCCGGTGGTGGCTTTGGAATCTACCATAATCGCCCACGGGATGCCTTATCCGAAAAATGTTGAGACAGCTCTGGCTGTTGAAGATGTCATAAGGGGCAACGGAGCAGTTCCGGCTACCATAGGCATCTTAAACGGCAGGATAAAGATAGGTATGACAAAAGAAGAAATAGAATACATGGCTCATGCTGAAAATGTGATGAAAGTAAGCCGCAGGGATTTCCCTCTGGTCATCTCAAAGAAGATGGACGGTGCGACCACGGTGGCAGGAACCATGATTGCCGCTCATATGGCAGGCATCAAACTGTTTGTGACAGGCGGCATCGGCGGTGTGCACAGAGGAGCCGGCGAGAGCTTCGACATTTCAGCTGACCTTGAGGAACTGAAAATGACGGATGTGACAGTGGTATGTGCAGGTGCAAAGGCGATCCTGGATATTCCGGCTACACTGGAATATCTGGAAACTTCCGGAGTCCCTGTGATCGCATACGGAACCGACGAGATCCCGGCTTTCTACAGCAGATCCAGCGGTGAAAAGGCCAACTGCCGCCTGGATACTCCTGAGGAGATCGGTGCGCTCATTTCCATGAAAGAGGAACTGGGACTCAAGGGCGGTATCCTGGTAACCTGCCCGATACCTGAAGCAGACCAGATCCCGGCTGACGAGATCAATGGCGTGATCGACGAGGCCATCAGAGAGGCCGAGGAACAGGGAGTTAAAGGCAAGGACATCACTCCGTTCCTGCTCTCAAGGGTAAAAGACCTGACCGAAGGCAGGAGCCTTGAAGCCAATATCAAGCTGGTACTCAACAACGCAGACATCGGTTCAAAGATCGCGTGCAATATAAAATAGGGAAGACGGCCGGCAGCTGCATTTTCTTTGTCTGGAAGACTATATATAAAAGTACAGACCCCGCTTTTGATTTTCAGCGGGGTCATTTTTTTTGTGAGGGCATATAAGTCTTACCGGTCATACGCAGCATGAGTATTAAATACCACCCCCATCTTACTGGTGGTACCGATTCCCTTCATATGACCGAAATGTGCTGAGGACTTTTCTTGCTGAACTCCGACAGTTCTTCTTTCAGCAAGGCGATGAACTCCTTGGCCTCAGCGCTCAAATGAGAGTTTTTGATATATATGTACCCAAGGATGGCAAAATTATCCGGGATCGGTATAGCGGTGATTTTATAATGAGACATAAATTCCGGGTAGAGAGTGCAGCCAACCCCGAAAGCGTCAGTCTCCGATATGATACTGCATTTCAGGTCCCTGTCCGATACGGAGATGATCTTGTCCGGATTGATGATATTCAGGCTTTTCAGCTCTGGCATATAGGACAGTTCCGCATTCTTTCCCTCTGAATACTTGACAAACATATAACGGGAGAGCTTTTCAAAAGGGAAAGGCTCTATATGGGCAAGGGGATGGTCGACCCTTAGATTGATGTTGACGGTCAGCTTATATAGTGGCACAAAAGATAGATTCTTTGAGTCCAAGATTTTTTTTACACAATTCTTCTGAAGTGTTGTTTATCAAAAGTACACCCAGATCGCTGTTGAAATTTGCCATATCATCGATGATATCAGCAACAGGCATATTATTTATTGAAAAATTCAACTTATCATGCTTTTCGCTTTTTTTGCACATTTTAGAAAATGCTTGCATGCAAAACGAATAGTTTTCTGTAGACAGCTTGAATGATGTGGCAGATGTATCTGAAAGACTTTGATACATGGACTCTATCTGAGAAACGATAATTTTAGCATATTTAAGAACTTGCTGACCTTTTGCTGTAATGCTTATGCCCTGTTTCGTCCGAAGAAAAATAGTGGATCCAATTTCTTTTTCCAGCTCTTTAATGGAATTGCTCAAGCTTGGCTGGGATATAAAGAGAGCCTGGGATGCTTTTGAAATTGAGCCTTGCTTTTCCACCTCTATTATATATTTCATCTGATGAAGATTCATTTCTGACTACCCCCTTGTTCTTATGATAATAATATCATAAGACGCATGCAGACGACAGTTTTATAATAATCTCTGATGCCAAAGGCGGAGCCGTCATGGCCCCGCCCTTGGCATGTCTTATATAGTTGAGTTGCAGCCGGAGCCGTCATGATCACACCAGCACTTCTCCTACAGGAAGCTGGTGATGAGTGCCGTTTTCCACCTGGATGTGACCGTTGATGATGACATAAGGGACTCCGCAGGCTAGTACTGCCGGATTTGCATCTGAGTTGCCCTCCCTGAAATCATCCTTGTCAATGATCGTGATATCGGCGAAATATCCTTCTCTGATGAGACCGCGGTCTTTAAGCCGGTAACAGGCGGCCGTAAGGCCGGTCATCTTGTGGATGGCCTCTTCCATAGAAAGGAGTTTTTCCTGGCGGACATATTTGTTGAAAAAGTGAGGGAAGGCCCCGTAGTCTCTCGGATTGCAGAAATCCTTGTCGGCAGGGCCGTGAGGGTTGGCGTCGCTGCCGGTCATCACATAATCTTTGACTACACAGTCCTTGTAATCTTCTTCACTTTGAGTATCGCCCAGCACCAGGATGGAATCTTCCTTTTCGATCAGAGCGAAAACAGTATCCGGAAGGTCTTTGCCCATGGCCTTTGCTATGTCCTGCAATATCATGCCGTCGTACTCTTTATATGCCCCTTTCAGATTGTATATGTAGATGGACTGGAGCAGCTCTGAGGCGGTGCTTTCTCCGCCGGGCAGCAGATATTCCCTGATCTGGCCTTTCTTTTGCGGATCTTTGAGGATCTGGCGAACGCCTTCGGCAGAGCCGGATATGGCCCAAGGAGGCAATATGGATAATACGGATGTAGCGCTGCATTTGTAATAATAACAGTCGGCCATGATATCTGCACCCCGTTTTCTGGCGTTTTCTATTTTTTCCAGGACAAGGTGGAGGCTTCCCCAGTTGGCCTGACCTATGGCCTTGAGGTGGCTGATGACCAGGCGGCACCCGCTCTTTTCGCATACGCTTATGATCTCGTCGACGGCGTCCAGCAGAGTGTTGCCCTCTCCGCGGACATGGGCGGTCAGGATCTTGTCGTGTTTTTTGACTACGGCTGCCAGCCTCTCAAGTTCTTCGGTGGAGGCGAAAAGCTGAGGCAGATATATAAGGCCTACGGACAGGCCCAGGGCGCCCTTTTGGAGCTCCTGATCCAGGATGGAACACATTTTAGATATTTCTTCCTCAGTAGCCGGGCGTTCTGCCAGCCCCATAACTTCGGCCCTCAGTATGCCGAAGCCCACCAGCGAGGCGAAGTTGAACATGATGCCGTCTTCTTTCTTTTCGCTGATGAACCTGACGAAATCCCTCTCGCAATCCTCATCACGATAAGGCGGATCTATAAATGAAGAAAGCACGGTGTGCACGGCTTCTCTGCCTCCGGCCGTGAAAGGATAGTCGGAAAATCCGCAGTTGCCTACCACCTCGGTAGTTATCCCCTGACTGAGTTTATTTATCGGATAGGTGAAATTACCCATATCCGAATGGCTGTGGCCGTCGATGAATCCTGGGCAGACGATCATGCCCTCGGCGTCGATGGTCTTGACCGCTGGAGCGTCTATGTGTCCGTCCTTGCAGACGCAGGCGATCTTGTTTTTCTCGATAGCGATATCTCCGTAATAAGCAGGCTGACCTGTACCGTCAGCTATGAGGCCGTTTTTGATTATCAGATCGTACATTTTTTCTTTCCTTTCATTCATATGACAGATCACAGCTTTAGAATGGTCCAAGATTGATGGCGTCTGCTATCACCAGCATAACATAAGATGCGATGATCTGCAGCCCTATTATCTTATAAGCGAAGCGGAACCAGGCACCGTAGTCCAGCTTGCAGAGGGCGCAGCCTACCATGCAGCCGGCCGGCCACAGATAATTGGTGAAACCGTCTCCGAACTGATAGGCCAGTACCATGACCTGCTGGTTGATACCCAGGATTTTGCCCAGAGGGCTGAGGATAGGCATCATCATCATTGCTTTTCCGGTACCGGATACGACGAAGAAGTTGAAAGCAGTTACAAAGAGGAGTATGAGGAGCAGCGTGACCATGGAACTCTTTCCGGTAAAAGAATCACCCATGAATTTTACCATAGTGTCTACGATCTGAGCCTGGTTCATCAGTTCCATGACCGACCGGGCGAGGGCGATAGCAAAGCATGGACCGATGACAGGCATGGCCCCTTCGGTGATGTATCTGCAGACATCGTTTGGCTTTATGCGGAAAATTATAGCTATTATGATACCAAAAATTATATAAATGGAAGCCAGTTCCGGCATACCCCAGCCGAGGGTGGAGCAGCCGTAACCCTGTATTACGATGAGCAGGGCAAAGGCTACCAGCGCGATGATTCTCTTAGATGTCAAAGGAACCTGTTCGCCTATTTCGCCTGAAAGATCAAGTTCTCCGGAAAGCTGGCGGGAATATTCATCCTTAACATAGCTTTTCTGCGGGTTATTCCTGATACGGCGGCAGTAAGACAGGGTATAGGCCAGTCCTATGATGTAAAATACTGCGAAAGACAGAGCTCTGTAACCCATGCCCGAAAACAGAGGAAGGCCGACGATCTGCTGAGAAAGTCCTGTGGTGAAGATGTTGAGCAGGCCGGAGGAAAAACCGGCAGCCTGGGATACCATTATCACCGCTGCGCCTGATACCCGGTCGAAGCCCAGCGCCATGATTACAGCCGTGGCTATAGCATAAAACGGGAATGACGCTTCTCCGTAGCCCAGTACGCCGAATATGGAGAAAATAGTGTAGAAAGCCCATACGACGATAAGCTCCTTTCCCTTGGAACCGCCGATCAGTTTATGGATGCCAGCGGCAAAGGTGCCGGTCACTGACAGCAGGTTCAGTATGCCGGAGCATATGAGCAGGGTACCCATGATGGTGCTGCCGCCTATAAAACCGTTATATATGGAGTTGAAGAAGTCCAGAAAGCCTATCGGGTCTTCCTGCTCTATATATTTAAAACTGTCCGGGTCGATGACTTCTATACCGTTTTCATCTATGTACCTGTCGTATGTTCCGGCAGGGATTATGTACGATAATACCAGTACGATGCCCATGATGATAAGCAGTATGATAAACACATGAGGCATATTGAATTTTTTCTTGTTGTTCATTTTTTCCTCCTAAAATATTATCTGTTTGCCGTCGATATAGACATCCTCCACTTTGATAGTGTCTATTTCGTCCGGAGGTATGCTGAGGATGTCCTTGTCCAGTATGATAAAATCTGCTTTATAGCCGCTGCGTAGCATTCCTGTATCGGCAAAGCCCATGACTTTGGCGCTTTCGGCTGTATAAAGGCGTATGGCCGTTTCTGTATCTACCGCCTGAGCCTGGCCGCAGTCGGTGCCGTCTATGGCTCGCCTGGTAACGGCGGCCTTTATGGTTATGAACGGGTTAGAACTGTCTGCAAGGGGCGTTGCCGGCGAGTCAGTGGAAAAGGCTGTCTGGATACCACTGTCCAGCATATCCCGAATGGGAAAAGTGCTGCGGAACCATTCGGGCCCCATATTTTCCATGAAGCGGACTACTTCGGCATATAAGAAGACCGGCTGGGTCACAAAGGCTATGCCCTGACGGGAGGCAGTTTCTATTGCGTGCCTTGTAGGCATGGACGCGTGTTCGATACGGGCGTAGGGCATCTGGCCGGCCGACCATCTGCCCGAAGCAGAGATCAGGTCTACCGCCCGGTCTATTGCTCTCTGGCCCATGGCGTGCACGGCTAGTTGCAGGCCGTTAGCCTTGCAGTATTCTATGGCTGAGAGAAAATCTTCGTCAGTGCAGGTACTGACGCCGTATTCGTTGCCGTCGCTGTTGACATAGGGCCTGTCTACCCATGCTGTTTTTGCCGATATCCCACCGTCGCTGAGGATCTTTATGCCCTGGACTTTTAATTGACGGTCAGCTCTGCAACGCTCTTTTGGTATGGAAAAGCCCTCCTTGCCTTTGAAGAAATCCCACATGTAGAAAATGCCCAGCTTCTGGCAGAAGCCTTTTTCCATTGCCTCGGCGTAGATGTCATAGTAATCTGTTTCATCCAGATTTCCCATATCCGACATTGCGGTTATCCCCTGAGACGCCAGATATTTGGAAAGGTCCAGCAGACTGCTGACCACCTCATCGGGAGATTGAACAGGCAGCACAGGCAGGAGCAGCTTCCAGGCGTTTTCTATCAGGACACCTGTGGGTTCGCCATTTTCGTCTCTTGCGATTTCACCTCCTTCGGGGTCGGGAGTGTCTCTGGTGATACCGGCCATGGCCAGGGCTTTGCTGTTGGCGCACCTGGTGTGGGCACAGGAGCGGATGATACAGACGGGAACATCTGCCGCAGCTTCATCCAGATCATATCTGGTGGGGGCTCTGCCCTCAGAAAGCTGGCTCTCGTCATAACCCCAGCCCATGACCCAGCGTCCGGGCCCCTGCTTCTTACGGACGAGACTGATCTCCCGTTTCAGGTCGTCTATGGACCTTATGCGGGGCGGCAGGCACAGGATCTGCCTCAGGTTTTCTGCCACATAGATCGGGTGGATATGACTGTCCACAAATCCAGGCAGGACCCGCTTACCGGATAGATCTGTCACTTTTTCACCGGAAAGGCTGATATCGCCGGCGAGACTTTCGTCGGAGTTTTCAACCAGTCCGTCGTCGCTGCCTATGAAGGCTATCCTGCCGTCCTTGATGGCCATGGCCTGGGCGTAAGGACTGTCCGGGTCGGAAGTGAAGATTTTCCCGTTTACAAAAACATGATCGTATTTTTTCATCTTTTTCAGTCAACCTCCTTGCTAAAGAATAAAAGCAACTACCGTGCCAAAACAGCGAAGGAGTATTTTGCAGGATTTTTCGAAATATGCCGATATTTATATGAAAAAAAGTTTCCAATATGGAAAAAATCTTTTCTTAAAGAAAAATTATGTTATACTTTAGCACAGGGAGGTGAAAAGATGAAAAAGTTTGACCGCGAATTCTGCAAGTACATAGAGGATTTCGCTATCAAGGAAATGTTCTTTGACGGAGTTTTGATCGCAGACGAAAACGGCATAGTGAGGTATATGCGCTCCTATAAGGAAAATGTGATACCTTTTACAGAAAGAGAAGCCCTCGGCAAGCACATCACAGAACTCTATGTGGACATTGACCGGGAGCAGAGCACGCTGCTCAATGCCATCAAAGGTATCCCTACCATCAACAGGGAGACAAGACAGACTACTTATAACGGAATATACTGCGTTTTCGTGGAGAACACCATACCTGTAAGATTTGAAGGGCAGATAATAGGCGCCGCCAGCTTTATAAAATTTGTAACATCTTATCAGGAAGAAGTCAGAGTTAAATCTGTCACAAAGACGAAGCGTCTTTATAATTCTTCGGATATTATCGGCGAGGATCATGCTATCGTACATCTGAAAGAAATGATAGGCCAGGTAGCATATACGGATTCATCTGTTCTCATTTTTGGAGAAACGGGAACGGGAAAAGAATTGGTAGCCCAGTCCATCCATTCACAAAGCAGGCGAAGCAGCGGCAGTTTTATCGCACAGAACTGTTCAGCAATCCCCAACTCCTTGCTGGAGGGCCTTTTGTTCGGGACAGTAAAAGGAAGCTTTACCGGAGCCGAAAATCGTCCGGGTATATTCGAACTAGCCAACGGAGGTACATTGTTTTTAGATGAGATCAACTCTATGGACATGGAAATGCAGGCGAAAATCCTAAAGGTTATAGAGGAAAAGAAAGTCAAACGCCTTGGTTCCGATAAGGAGCGAGATCTGGATATAAGGATAGTGGCTGCGATGAACGAGAACCCGTTGGCCTGCATGAAGCGAGGCGGTATCAGGGAGGATCTGTTTTACAGGATAGCAGCCGTGCAGCTGCAGGTGCCATCACTTAGAGAAAGAAGATCGGACATACCGCTCCTGATTGAACACTTCATCCACATGTATAATGGCAAAATGGACAAGCATATTGACGGAGTTATGACGGAAGTGATGGAGTTCTTTACCGAATACGACTGGCCGGGAAATGTCCGGGAACTGAGGAATGCCATAGAAGGTGCTTTCAATTTTACGGACGAAAGGTTTATAACCATCGACGCATTGCCGTCTTATTTGATGCGAATGGCGGAAAATGGCGAAGGATAAAGCGAAAAGATCGAGGAATCAAAATCGGCAGGCAAGGTGCGCTATGACAGGATAAAGAGCCTGCCGGCACAGGAACAGGACTCCGATGGCGACCTAAAGTCTGCAGTAGAAAAATATGAAAAAGCGTATATTGAAAGCCGGATCCCTATGGCAGGTTCTCTCAATGAACTGGCAGAAATGCTGAATATTTCAAGGCAGAACCTGCGATACAAGTTGAAAAAATACGGTATCGTACTTGAAAAAAAGCTAAGCACCAGGGATTAGCATATCACCAGTTTAGTTCTGAGACCACGGTAGGGGGTGTTCTTACAGGGAGAACCTCCGCTCTCTTTCTCTCCTGACCGATTCCGCCAAAAAATATTCTCTGATTCAACGAAAATGGCCCCGCTGAGAATCAGAAGCGGGGCCTTCATCCTTAAAAATCCGTTAACTCATGGCTATGAGAACATTCATGCTGCGAATGTATTCTTAGTAGTGCCGGTTTCAGCAGCAATGAGAATACGGCTGCCTGTTTTTTGTAATAATGATTCTTGCAGAGGAGCTAATCGGCCGGAAAGAGAATATTTTTTTGGCGGTGGAGCGGGCAGACGGAGATCCTGCCGTAGAAATCCCCACCTGAGGCAAGGGGGTCTCCCCCTGAAGCTTGTGTTTTGCCAGATCCAGGGGGAACGACTACACCGAAAATAAGCGATTGTCTTTATCCAGGGGGAATACCTCCACCTGATTCCATTAAATCAAGGCATTTAGGGGGATTACTGAAAGGGAGTGAAGCGTATTTTTCGCTGGATTTTGACTATTTTGACAAGTAAACTTGTCAAAATTTGCATGCGGAAGCTATCTTCACTCCCCCTGAAATTGCCTAAAAGCTGTATTCCGGTGTAGTCAGTCCCCCTGTAGGGATGTTTTCCCTTGTTTTAGGTGTAGTAAGGTCCGGTGGTCACCACCGGACCTTACAATTTTTGGAATCTTATAATCCTTGCAGGGGCCGCATGCCAGCTTGTCAGCCTACTATGGCAGCCCGCAACATTCGTCCGCCGCACCACCATCCGCGGCCGTATGCCCTCCGGGTCCGCCGGTCGGCCGCAGCGCGCCTCATCTGACCGCCTGTTCCGTCGACATGATCAGGCAGGTAATCCGCCAGGTCCACAAAAAGAAAACACCAGGATGAGTGTTAGTGTATATCCTTCAAAAACCTTGCAAATACTCGAAAAATTTTCAAAAAATCTAAAAAAATCAAAATTTTCCCTTGAAAAAAAATCCGAGGTAATATATACTGTAATAGCTTGTGAAAAAAGGCGATGAAGCGGGAAGTTGCTGGGCTATCAGGTAATTTCCGCCGAGCATGTCCTCACTCGATGAGGGCGGAGGGATTCGCCGGTTTTTTGCTGTGTGGGCAAAATATAAAAACACACGGCAGCGTGTACAAAGCAAGCGAAACGCCCGCCAGAGGGCGGGCAACCACCGTACGCGTTGAAAAACAGGGCATCAAGAGTCCCTTGTACAAGCATAGCGAAAACAGTACAAAATTATCAGGAGGAACAAAATGAGCGAATTACAGAAAATCAGAATCAAACTGAAAGCTTATGACCACGCTTTGCTGGATCAGTCAGCAGCGAAGATCGTAGAGACGGCCAAAAAGACCGGCGCAGATGTTTCCGGACCTATTCCGCTCCCTACAGAGAAAGAAGTTGTTACTATCTTGAGAGCTGTACACAAGTACAAAGACTCCAGAGAGCAGTTTGAACAGAGGACTCACAAGAGACTCATCGACATCACAAACGCAACTCTCAAGACTACAGATGCGCTGACCAAGCTGGACCTGCCTGCAGGCGTAGACATTGAGATCAAGCTGTAAGCACAGACGGGATGCGCCAGCAAAACGCACAAACACCAAGAAGGGAAATCTCCCTTAGTAAGAACGCATGAGAGGGAAAGCCGCCGCACATACTGTGCCAGCACAGACCGGGAACATTCCGGCAGCCTGCTTTCAGCAGACCGGGTCAGGTCTCTCCAAACCAGAGCGTTCCAATGTAAGAAAAGGAGAAGAAAATATGAAAATGATCTTAGGCAAGAAGCTGGGAATGACCCAGATCTTCGACGCAGATGGGAATGTAGTTCCCGTAACAGTTATCGAAGCCGGTCCTGAAGTAGTTACTCAGGTAAAAACGGTGGAGACAGACGGCTACAACGCCGTACAGGTAGGTTTTGAAGACCAGAAACCTCAGAGAGTAAACAAGCCGCTGACCGGACATTTTGAAAAGGCCGGCGTGAGCACCAAAAAGTACCTTGCTGAATTCAGAGTTGAAGAGGGCGAGACCTACGAAGTGGGACAGGTGATCACCGTAGCGGAATTTGAAGAAGGAAAGAAACTGGACATCACAGGAGTATCCAAAGGTAAAGGTACTCAGGGCAACATCAAGAGACACGGACATCACAGAGGCCCTATGACCCACGGTTCCAAGCATAAGAGACTGGCCGGAGCACTGGCTGCCGGTACCTATCCTTCAAGAGTGTTCAAGGGCAACAAGGCCCCTGGAAGAACCGGAAGAGATACCGTTACAGTACAGAATGTAGTCCTGGTAAAAGTTATCGAAGACAGAAACCTGATGCTCGTAAAGGGCGCAGTACCTGGAAACAAAGGCGGACTGGTACGCGTTCAGTACGCTGTAAAAGGTCAGGAAGACAAATAGGAACTGAGGGAAGGAGGAATCAACAATGGCAAAAGTAACAATGCTGAATATGGCAGGAGCTGAGGCTGGACAGATCGAGCTTAAAGACGAGATCTTCGCGATCACTCCCAACGAATACGCAGTTCACGCAGTAGTTAAAAATTATCTGGCTAACCAGAGACAAGGCACTCAGTCAGCAAAGACCAGAGGCGAAGTAAGAGGAGGCGGACGCAAGCCTTTCAGACAGAAAGGAACAGGCCGTCACAGACAGGGACATTCAACTGACCCTTCACAGATCGGCGGCGGTATCGTATTCGCTCCGAAGCCGAGAGACTATAGATACACACTTCCTAAGAAGCTGAGAAGACTGGCTATGAAATCAGCCCTTTCTTCAAAACTGGCTGAAAAGGAAATGATCGTTTTAGACGAGCTGAAATTTGAAGCTCCTAAGACAAAAGAAATGATAAAAGTACTGGAAAACATCAAAGCCGGAAAGAAAGCTCTGATCGTCACCGTGGACAAAGACGAGAACACCGTAAGATCAGCAGCCAACATCCCTGGAGTTAAGACGATGCTGGTAACCACCATGAATGTTTACGAGATCGTAAACCACGACAGCTTCATAGTAACTCAGGAAGCGGTTAAGAAAATCGAGGAGGTGTACCTGTAATGAAAACAGCATACGACATCATTCTGGAGCCTGTGATCTCAGAACAGAGTATGGATGCCAGCGCTCAGAAAAAGTACACATTCAGAGTTGCTCCTGAGGCCAACAAGACTCAGGTAAAGCTGGCCGTAGAAGAAATCTTCGGCGTAGAGGTGGCCAGAGTAAACATCATGAATTACGACGGCAAGGTAAAGAGAATGGGAAGATATGTAGGCAAGACTTCATCCTACAAAAAAGCAATCGTAACTCTCACAGAGAAGAGCAAAGAGATTGAGTTCTTCCAGGGACTATAATTAGGAGGAATTAGCAATGGGAATAAGAAAATATAATCCGACTACTCCGGGTCTTAGAGGAATGACAGTCTCCACCTTTGAAGAGATCACTACAGATAAGCCTGAAAAGTCCCTGACTGTGACCCTCAAAAAACACTCCGGAAGAAACAACAGAGGCAAGATCACCGTCAGACATCAGGGTGGCGGCACAAGACCAAAATACAGGATCATAGATTTCAAAAGAGATAAAGACAATGTTCCGGGAACAGTAAAGACCATCGAATACGACCCGAACAGAAGCGCCAACATTGCGCTGATAGTTTACGCAGACGGCGAAAAGAGATACATCATCGCTCCCAACAAACTGGAAGTAGGACAGGTGATCGTATCAGGACCGGAAGCAGATATCGTAGTAGGAAACGCCCTTCCTATCGCCAACATCCCGGTAGGTACCATCATCCACAATGTGGAGCTGAAACCGGGCAAAGGCGGACAGCTGGCGAGATCAGCCGGAAACGGAGCTCAGCTCATGGCTAAAGAAGGAGATTACGCTCAGGTAAGGCTTCCTTCCGGAGAAGTAAGAAAAGTAAGCATGAAGTGCAGAGCTACCATCGGCGAAGTTGGCAACCTTGACCACGCCAACATCCAGATCGGTAAAGCAGGAAGAAAGAGACATATGGGCATCAGGCCTACCGTAAGAGGTTCCGTAATGAACCCTAACGACCATCCGCACGGCGGTGGTGAAGGAAGAGCCCCTATCGGACGCAAGAGCCCTGTTACACCTTGGGGCAAACCGACTCTTGGATACAAGACCAGAAAGAAAAACAAAGCTTCAAATAAATATATCGTAAAGAGAAGAAACGAAAAATAATAGGAAGGAGCAACATTAATGGGTAGATCACTTAAAAAAGGCCCTTTCGTAAACGCCAAGCTGCTCAAAGCCATCGACGAGATGAATGCGAAAAACGAAAAGAAAGTCATCAAGACATGGTCAAGACCATCAACCATATTCCCACAGATGGTGGGACATACCATAGCAGTGCACGACGGTAAGAAACATGTGCCTGTATATATCACAGAAGACATGGTAGGACACAGACTCGGAGAGTTCGCTCCGACCAGAAACTATAGAGGCCACGCCGCCGACAAGTCTTCAAAGGTTAAGAAATAAGAAAGGAGAACATGAAAATGGAAGCAAAAGCAGTTGCAAAATATGTCAGAATGTCTCCTATCAAGCTGAAACCTGTTACGGACTTAGTAAGAGGTAAGGACTTAAACGAGGCATTGAACATCTTAAAGTTCACCCCGGGCAAAGGTTCTCAGATCGTGGAAAAAGTCGTTAAGTCGGCAGCGGCCAACGCTGAAAACAATTTCGACATGAATCCGGATAATTTGTATGTAGCCGAAGTATACGCCCACCAGGGCCCTACCATGAAGAGATGGAGAGCAGGAGCTCAGGGCAGAGCGTCGATCATCCTCAAAAGATCGAGCCATGTAGGCGTAACTTTAAAGGAAAAGGAATAAGATAGGAGGTTCATGTATGGGTCAGAAAGTTAGCCCGCACGGCCTGAGAGTGGGCGTTATAAAAGACTGGGACTCCAAATGGTATGGAGATAAAAAGAACTTTTCAGATTATCTGGTCGAAGACCACCAGATCAGAGAATATGTTAAGAAAAAATTATATGTAGCCGGCGTTTCCAAGATCCTCATCGAGAGATCATCAGAAAACAAGATCAGAGTCATCATCCTGACTGCCAAGCCAGGCATGGTAATCGGAAGATCAGGAGACGGCGTTGAAGCCCTCAAAAAGGGACTGGTAAAGCTCACCGGCAAAGAAGTAGAAATTTCTATAGAAGAAGTAAGAAGATCAGAACTGGATGCGCAGCTTACTGCTGAATCAGTAGCTCAGGCTCTGGAAAGACGTGTTTCCTTCAGAAGAGCCATGAAACAGGTTATCGGCAGGACAATGAAAGCCGGCGCAAAGGGAATCAAGGTAGCAGTATCCGGCAGACTCGGCGGAGCCGAGATCGCCAGGAGCGAAAAATACAGCGAAGGAAATGTTCCTCTTCATACATTGAGAGCAGACATTGACTACGGATTCGCAGAAGCAGACACTACCTACGGAAAGATCGGCGTTAAGGTTTGGATAAACCACGGCGAGATCCTCGACAAAGGACTTCAGAACCCTATCCGCGAAGAAAAACGCGAAAAGAGAGAAAGAAGACCGAGGAAAGACGGTGAAAGACGCCAGCGCAGAGACGGCGACAGACAGAACCGTCAGGGAAGACGAGGCCGCGATGATCGCAGCGAAGCTCCAAAGGCTGTAAACCCAAGAGTAAGAAAGACTCCTAAGGCACAGCCGCAGGCAGAAGCCCCTGTAGAGGCTCAGGTAGAAGCACCTGCAACTGAGACTGTAGAAACTGAGAACTAGACGATTATGGAAAGGAGGAACTACGCATGTTAATGCCAAAGCGCGTTAAACGCAGAAGAGTTCACAGAGGAAGAATGAAAGGCGTCGCAACCAAGGGCAACACCATTACCTACGGGTCATATGGACTGGTTGCGCAGGAATGCGGATGGATCACCTCTAATCAGATCGAGGCAGCCCGTGTGGCCATGACAAGATCTATCAAAAGAGGCGGTAAAGTATATATAAAGATATTCCCACACAAACCGGTAACAAAGAAACCGGCCGAAGTACGAATGGGTTCCGGTAAAGGTGCTCCTGAATTCTGGGTAGCAGTAGTTAAACCGGGCAGAGTAATGTTCGAGATCGACGGTGTTTCCGAGGAAAAGGCAAGAGAAGCCATGAGACTTGCTTCTCATAAACTTCCGGTAAAATGTAAGTTTGCCATCAAAGAGCAGGCAGCAGAGGGTGGTGAAGCATAATGGAACTGAAAAAAATGAGAGATATGACAGAAGTTGAACTGAATACAGAACTGTCCAAGATGAAAAAAGAACTGTTCAACCTGAGATTCCAGCACGCTACAGGACAGCTTGAAAATCCTGTACAGATGAGAGAACTCAAGAGGAACATCGCAAGAGTAAAGACCATCATCAGAGAAAAAGAACTGGGCAAGGTTCAGGGCTGATAGAAAGGAGGATGTAATATGACAGTTGAAAGAAACAGAAGAAAGACAAAAGTCGGGATCGTTGTGTCCGATAAAATGGATAAGACCGTAGTTGTTGCCATCGAAGACTTCGTAAGACATTCCCTTTACGGAAAAGCCGTTAAGAGGACCAAGAAAGTCAAAGCTCACGATGAGAACAATGAATGCCAGATAGGCGATAAAGTAAGAATTATGGAAACAAGACCACTCTCCAAGGACAAGAGATGGAGACTTGTGAACATTGTAGAGAAAGTTAAATAAAGGAGGCACCAGATCATGATTCAGACAGAAACCAGATTAAGAGTTGCCGACAATTCCGGAGCCAAAGAGCTCCTCTGCATCCGTATCCTGGGAGGCACAAGCCGTCAGTACGCCAACATCGGAGATGTCATCGTCTGTGCGGTCAAGGAAGCTACTCCGGGCGGAGTTGTAAAGAAAGGCGATGTAGTTAAGGCTGTTGTTGTTAGGACTAAGCATGGTGCCAGAAGAGCAGACGGAAGCTATGTAAAATTCGACCAGAACGCAGCTGTTATAATCAAAGACAAAGAAGATAAGAACCCAGTGGGAACTCGTATCTTCGGGCCGGTTGCCAGAGAACTGAGAGACAAAGGCTTTATGAAGATCGTGTCGCTGGCACCGGAAGTACTGTAGGAGGTGAGCAGGATGCGCATAAAGAAAGACGATACGGTGGTAGTCATCACCGGTAAAGATAAAGGCAAGACCGGCAAAGTCCTCAAAGCTATGCCAAAAGAAAACAAGGTCATAGTACAGGGAGTAAACATGCAGACAAAGCATGCAAGAGCCACTCAGAAGGCCGCTGCAGAGATCAAACATATTGAAGGACCTATAGATGCTTCAAATGTTATGTATTATGACAGCAAAGCAAAACAGGGCACCAGGATCGGTTACAAGATCGAAAACGGCAAAAAAGTAAGAGTCGCCAAGAAGAGCGGCAAGGTAATAGATTAGGAAAGGAGGAGAGAACTTTGACAGCAAGATTAAAGACAATGTACGACGAACAGGTTTTCGGCGCTTTAAAGGAAAAATTCCAGTATAAAAATGTAATGGAAGTTCCTAAGCTCGAAAAAGTTACCATAAACATGGGCCTGGGCGAAGCAAAGGACAACGCCAAGGTCATGGAATCCGCTGTGCAGGAGATAGCGATGATCTGCGGACAGAAACCTGTAGTTACAAAGGCAAAGAAATCCATAGCCAACTTCAAGGTAAGACAGGGAATGCCTGTAGGAGCTAAAGTCACTCTCAGAGGAGAAAACATGTATGTATTTGTTGATAAACTGTTCAACATCTCCCTTCCGAGAGTAAGAGACTTCAAGGGTGTCAGCAAAAACTCCTTTGACGGCAGAGGAAACTATTCCATGGGTATCAAGGAACAGCTTATCTTCCCAGAAATCAACTACGATCAGGTTGACATGATCAAAGGTATGAACATCGTATTCACCACGACGGCAAAGACAGACGAAGAAGCAAAAGCCCTGCTCGAGCTTCTTGGAATGCCGTTCGAGAAATAGTATAGGAGGGAATCATGGCTAAAACATCTCTCAAGGTAAAACAGCAGAGAAAACCTAAATACTCAACCCGCGCCTACACCAGGTGCAGACTTTGCGGAAGACCTCATGCTGTGCTAAGAAAATACGGTATCTGCCGTATTTGCTTCAGAGAGCTTGCTTATAAGGGAGAGATCCCTGGCGTAAGAAAAGCAAGCTGGTAATATAAAGGAAAGGAGAAATACTGTAATGACAATGACAGATCCTATAGCAGATATGCTGACCAGAATCAGAAATGCCAATACTGTAGGACACGAAACTGTTGAGATCCCGGCGTCAAGCATGAAAAAGTCCATCGCCGAGATCCTCAAAGCAGAAGGCTACATTGCGGATTTTGAAGTAATAGATGACAACAAGCAGGGCATGATCAAAGTCACCATGAAGTATGGGGCAAATAAAGAAAGAGTCATCAGCGGACTCAAGAAGATATCAAAGCCCGGCCTTAAAAAATATGCGAAAGCCGGTGAGATCCCTAAAGTCTTAGGGGGACTGGGTATCGCCATCATCTCCACATCAAAGGGAGTAGTAAGCGATAAACAGGCCAGAGCCCTGGGCGTAGGCGGCGAAGTAATCTGTTATGTATGGTAGGAGGAACGAAAGATGTCAAGAATTGGTAGAAAACCTGTAGTTGTTCCTGCCGGCGTAGAAGTTGCGGTAGACGCAAACAATGTAGTTACCGTAAAAGGCCCTCAGGGACAATTATCACAGCAGATAAGCAAGAAGATAACTGTAGAAGTAGCCGATGGCGCAGTAAATGTGACCAGAGGATCAGACCAGAGAGAAGAAAGAGCTCAGCACGGTCTGGCAAGAACTCTCATCAACAACATGGTCATCGGAGTTACAAACGGTTTTGAAAAGAAGATGCAGCTTGTAGGCGTAGGCTACAGAGCAGAGAAAAAAGGCAAGACCCTGGTGATGAACCTGGGATATTCACATCCTGTAGAACTTGAGGATCCTGAAGGAATAACCACCGAATGTCCTTCAGCAACCGAAGTTGTCGTAAAAGGCATTGATAAGGCACTGGTAGGAAACTATGCAGCCAACATCAGAGCCTGGAGAGAACCTGAACCTTACAAGGGCAAGGGAATCAAGTACGAGAACGAAGTGATCCGCAGAAAAGAAGGCAAGGCCGGAACCAAGTAAGAGAAAGGGGTGAAGTGAAATGGCTAAAGAAAGCAGAAATGACAAGCGTCTGAAAAGACATGAAAGAGTAAGAAAGAACCTTTATGGTACTCCTGAAAAGCCAAGACTCTGTGTTTACAGATCCAACAAAAACATTTCAGCTCAGATCATCGACGATGTCAGCGGTACTACGCTGGTAGCGGCTTCATCTCTTGACAAAGATCTGAAAGCAGAAATCGCAAACGGCGGGAACAAAGACGCCGCCAAGATGGTAGGAGAGGCTATTGCAAAGAAAGCAGCAGCCAAGGGCATAGAAGAAGTTGCTTTTGACAGAGGCGGCTTCCTGTATCACGGAAGAGTAGCCAAGCTGGCAGAAGGCGCACGTGAAGGCGGATTAAAATTCTAACAGGAGGAAATAAGGAATGCGTAATATCATAGATGCATCCAAGCTGGACTTAAAATCAACTATCGTAAGCATCAGAAGAGTTGCTAAGACAGTTAAGGGCGGCAGAAATATGAGATTCAGCGTGACCGTAGTAGTCGGTGACGGAAACGGCCATGTGGGCGTTGGCCTTGGAAAATCTCAGGAAATTCCTGAAGCAGTAAGAAAAGCCGAAGAAGATGCAAAGAAGAATTTAATATATGTTCCTACCGTAGGAACTACCGTACCGCACAGAAATGTAGGAGTGTTCGGAGCTGGAAAAGTCCTGATCATGCCTGCTTTCCAGGGTACAGGTGTTATCGCAGGTTCCGCTGTGCGTACAGTTCTGGAAGCTGCCGGCGTAAGAGATGTACGAGCTAAATCAATCGGCTCCAACAACTCAGGAAATATGGCATATGCTACGATCGAAGCTCTCAAGGGCATGATGACCGTAGAAAAGGTTGCCAGACTCAGAGGAAAGACCCCTGAGGAGATCTTAGGTTAGGAGGACACTCGAAATGGCAAAAATGATCAAGATCACTTTGACAAAGAGCACTATCGGCGCTTCTCCTAAGCAGAAGAAAGTCGTTGAAGCGCTTGGGCTCAAAAAGATGCACCATTCAGTAGAACTGGCCGACACTCCGCAGACCCGCGGTGCAGTAGCCAAGGTAGCGCATCTTGTTACAGTAGAAGAAATTTAAGGAGGTGCCATGATGAAATTACACGAATTACATGCGCCTAAGGGTGCGACAAAGGCACCTAAGAGAAAAGGCCGCGGTACAGCAACCGGACAGGGTAAGACTGCCGGAAGAGGTATGAACGGCCAGAACTCAAGATCAGGCGGCGGCGTTCGTCTGGGCTTTGAAGGCGGACAGATGCCTTTGTACAGAAGACTGCCTAAGAGAGGATTTACCAACATCTGGGCAAAAGAATATTCTATCGTTAATGTGGAAGATCTCAACAGATTTGAAGCAGGAACAGAGGTAACACAGAACCTTTTGGAAGAAACAGGTATGCTGAAACAGGTAAAAGACGGCATAAAGATCCTGGGACAGGGAGAACTGAAAGTCGCTTTGACTGTTAAGGCCGATAAATTCAGCAAGAGCGCGGTAGAAAAGATCGAAGCTGCAGGAGGAAAGGCTGAGGTGATCTAGTATGGGCATGCTAAAGACGGTTTCTCAGGCCTGGAAGGTCGCCGAGATCAGGTCAAAAATGTTATTTACCCTGATGATGCTCATCATCTTCCGTATCGGGTCCAACATACCGGTCCCTAACATCAACCGTGACATCCTGTCACAGATGTTTACAAGTGAAGCGGGACTGTTCGACCTGTTTGACCTTTTTTCAGGCGGCGCTTTCAGCAACTTTACGATATTTGCGCTGAGCATAACTCCATATATCACAGCATCTATCGTAGTGAACCTGCTGTCAATGGCGTTCCCGTATTTCCAGCGGCTGGCGCAGGAAGGTACGGAGGGCCGCAAAAAGATGGTGCAGATAACCAGATATATGACGGTGGTGCTGGGACTGATACAGGCGGTCGGACTTACCATCGGACTGTTCAGAGACGCCATCGTTGATGACAGCGTATTTTCTGTCATAGTGATAATACTGGTGCTTACAGCAGGAACAGCTTTCCTCATGTGGCTGGGCGAGCAGATCAATGATAAGGGTATCGGAAACGGTATTTCGCTGATAATCTTCGCCGGCATAGTAGCAAGGATACCGAGCGGGATCAGAAGCCTGTGGACCAGCCTTCAGGACGGAGCCATATCTGTTGTTACTCTCATCATCCTGGTGGTCGTAGCGGTCCTGGTAGTAGCTGGCGTTGTAATGATCCAGGAGGGCCAGAGGAGGATACCGGTCCAGTATGCCAAGAGAGTGGTAGGAAGAAAGATGTACGGAGGTCAGTCCACCCACATTCCTATGAAGGTGAACCAGTCGGGTGTAATCCCTATCATCTTCGCCCTTTCACTGCTCCAGTTCCCGCTGACAATAACATACTTCTTCCCTAATACCGGGTTTACCGAATGGGTGACCAAATGGCTTTCACCTGCCGGAAATCCGGGAGTGTGGATTTATGGAGTTTTAAATGTGATACTCATCATAGCGTTCACATACTTCTATGCCGGAGTAACATTTAATCCTAAGGATGTGGCAGACAATATGAAAGCCAACGGCGGCTTCATACCGGGTATAAGACCGGGCAAGGCCACAGAGGATTATTTACAGAAAGTTATGTCGAGGATAACTATAGTAGGCGCGATTTTCCTGGCTATAATCGCTACCATGCCTACGATCATAAGCGTGCTGACTTCACTGAACATACAGTTCGGCGGAACATCACTGCTCATCGCCGTAGGCGTAGCTCTGGAGACGGTAAGAGCTCTGGATAATCAGATGCTCATGAGAAACTATCAGGGATTTCTTAAATAGGAGATGAGTAAAATGCTTAGAACCATATTGCTGGGACCTCCGGGGGCAGGTAAAGGCACCCAGGCGGTTAAGATTGTCGAGAAATATGGGATACCTCATATTTCCACCGGAGATATCTTCAGAGAGAATATCAAAAAAGGAACAGAACTTGGCAAAAAAGCCCAGGAATATATGAACAAAGGTGAACTTGTTCCCGACGACCTTGTGATAGCCATCGCTACTGCAAGACTTCTGGAGGACGACTGTAAAAACGGTTTCCTGCTGGACGGTTTTCCAAGAACAGTATATCAGGCTGAAAAGCTGGATGAGTTTCTTGAGGCCCATAACAGCAAGATCGACAAGGTCGTGGATATATCTGTCGGAAAAGAAGAACTGATGATAAGGCTGACAGGACGGCGGGTATGCAAAAAGTGCGGAGCAAGTTACCATATAGTAAACATCCCTCCTAAAAAAGAAGGTGTCTGTGACATATGCGGGGGCCCTCTTATTCAGAGAGACGATGACAACGCCGAAACAGCGGCAAACAGGATCGAGGTTTACGAAGAACAGACAAGACCTCTTGTAGATTACTACAAAAAGGCAGGAAATCTTGTCCTCATCGACGGAACGACCGGCCTTGAAAATGTCTTTGCCGATATAGTGAGAGCATTGGGTGAATGAGCATGATCATCATCAAATCAAAACAGGAAATCGAATTGATGCGTGAGGCCGGCAAAGTCAACGGATATATCCTCAGTGAACTGGAGAGGCTGATCAGACCGGGCATGTCCACTCTGGAAATAGACCAGTTTGTGGAAAAGACCGTAAAGGCTTACGGCATGATAGCCTCCGAAAAGGGATACTGCGGATATCCGGCAAGCATATGCGTATCGATCAACGAAGAAGTGGTACACGGAATACCGAGCGCCAAACGCTTCCTCAAAGAAGGCGACATAGTCAGTCTTGACCTGGTTGTTGAGAACCACGGGTATATGGCTGATGCGGCCAGGACATACGGGGTGGGGCAGATAAGCAAGACAGCGTCCCGCCTGATAGAAACGGCGCGCAAAGCCTTTTTTGACGGGATACAATTCGCCAGAGAAGGATACAGGCTTTCAGACATATCCAGCGCGATACAGAAAACTGTCGAAGGCGAAGGCTTCGGAGTGATCAGGGATTTTGTGGGACACGGCATAGGAAGCAGCATGCACGAAGATCCTCAGATCCCCAACTACGGAAAGCCCGGCAAAGGCCCCAGGCTTCAGCAGGGCATGACATTGGCCATAGAGCCGATGATAACTCAGGGCTCATATGAAGTAGATGTGCTTGAAGACGACTGGACAGCCGTCACCATAGACGGCGGCCTGGCAGCCCATTATGAGAATACTGTTGTAATAACTGATGGTGAGCCCCAGCTGCTTACCTTGTAGGTAAAAAGGAGATGTTTTTATGGCTAAGAAGGATGTCATCGAAGCTATGGGAACCGTTGTAGATGCTCAGCCAAACGCTATGTTCAAGGTAAAGCTTGATAACGGTTTTGAAGTGCTCGCGCATATTTCTGGAAAAATAAGAATGAACTATATAAGGATACTGCCGGGAGATAAAGTGAAGGTCGAACTTTCGCCTTATGATCTTACAAGAGGCAGGATCATATGGAGAGATAAGTAATAACTCACGGCTTCCGGCCGTGACAGTAGGGAGGAGTTAAAATGAAAGTAAGAGCTTCTGTAAAACCTATCTGCGAAAAGTGCAAAGTCATCAAGAGAAACGGCAAGGTAATGGTTATCTGCGAAAATCCTAAGCACAAGCAGAAACAAGGTTGATAATATCAAAACTGCCTGAGACGGACCACCGGGGCCGTCTCTCATAAAGGCTTATGCAAAATATTTAAGATCCTGTCTATATCGCTCCCGGAAAGGCGACGGAAGATAGGGGAAGGAGAAAAAGTATGGCTCGTATAGCCGGTGTTGACTTACCAAGAGAAAAAAGAGTAGAAATCGGTTTAACCTACATCTATGGTATTGGTAAACCAACTGCAAAAGCTATCCTCGAAAAGGCCGGTATCAATCCGGACACAAGAGTTAAAGACCTGACAGAGGATGAAGCCGGAGCAATCAGAAAGATCATCGATTCAGAATATATGGTAGAAGGTGATCTGAGAAGAGAAGTTTCTTTGAACATCAAGAGACTTATGGAAATCGGAAGTTACAGAGGGATCAGACACAGAAGAGGTCTGCCTGTAAGAGGTCAGAACACCAAGACCAATGCGAGAACCCGCAAAGGTCCTAAGAAGACCGTTGGAAGAAAGAAAAAAGCGACTAAGTAAAGAAGGAGGTAGGAAGTAATGGCTAAAACTGTCAAGAAAGCAGTAAGAAAAAAGAGAAGAGAACGCAAGAACATTGAAAAAGGCCAGGCACATATCCAATCCACCTTTAACAATACCTTAGTTACTCTTACAGATATGGAAGGAAATGCGCTTTCATGGTCAAGCGCAGGTTCCCTGGGATTTAAAGGATCAAGAAAGTCCACACCTTTCGCGGCTCAGATGGCTGCAGAAGAAGCGGCTAAAGGCGCTATGGAACATGGTCTGAAAACCGTAGAAGTTTATGTAAAGGGTCCTGGCTCCGGAAGAGAAGCAGCTATCAGAGCTCTTCAGACTGCCGGCCTTGACATCACCATGATCAAGGATATCACGCCTATTCCGCATAACGGATGCAGACCGCCAAAGAGAAGAAGAGTCTAAGAAAGGAGGAGTACTTTAAATGGCAAGATATACAGACGCAAACTGCAAACTGTGCAGAAGAGAAGGTCAGAAACTTTTCCTGAAGGGCGAAAGATGCTACAGCACCAAGTGCGCAATCGAAAGAAGAAACTATGCTCCGGGCCAGCATGGCCAGGCCAGGAAAAAGCAGTCTGAATACGGGCTGCAGCTGAGAGAAAAGCAGAAAGCCAAGAGATTCTATGGTGTTCCGGAGACACAGTTCAGAAATACTTTTGAAAAAGCTGAAAATAAAAAGGGACAGACCGGTGAAAACCTGATGATCGCCCTTGAAACAAGGCTTGATAATGTAGTGTTCAGACTGGGATTTGCCGCTTCAAGAAAAGAAGCAAGGCAGCTTGTGACTCACGGGCACTTTACCGTAAACGGCAAGAAGGCAAACATCCCTTCAATGGAAGTAAAAGCCGGCGATGTCATAAAGGTAAAGGAAAAGAGCCAGAGCTCACCTAAGTTTAAAGAAATCAAAGAAATGTCCATCACAGTTCCTTCATGGATGACTGTAGATGTTGAAAAATTAGAAGGTAAAGTCGTTGCTATGCCAAGAAGAGAGGACATAGACACTCCAATTGCAGAGCATCTGATCGTCGAGTTGTATTCCAAGTAATAGCATTTAGCAGCGCAAGTTAATGGCAAAACTTGGAATGAAAGGGAGGGTTTTGAGTGATAGAAATCGAAAAACCAACAATCAATAAATATATTGATGAAGACGGATGTTACGGTAAGTTCGTAGTGGAGCCTCTCGAAAGAGGCTACGGTACAACCCTCGGAAATGCTCTGAGAAGGATCCTTCTCAGCTCACTGCCGGGAGCTGCCGTTACATCGGTAAAGATCGACGGTATACTTCACGAGTTTTCTACAATACCGGGAGTAAAAGAAGATGTCACAGAGATCATACTTAACTTGAAGAAGCTTGCTGTCAGATTAGAAGGTGAAAATACAAAGAGAGCCATAATCAATGCTGTAGGCCCTAAAGAAGTGACTGCTGCCGACATCATAGGCGATTCGGATATCGAGATATTCAATCAGGATCTTCATATCGCCACTCTTGAAGAAAATGCTACTCTCGTAATGGAGATCAACTTTGCAAGAGGCAGGGGATATGTCCCGGCTGAGCAGAACAAGACCGAGAGCACACCGATTTCTGTAATACCTGTAGACTCCATTTACACGCCGGTGAGAAAAGTCAACTTCACCGTTGAAAACACCCGTGTGGGACAGGTAACAGACTATGACAGGCTTGTTCTTGAGATCTGGACTGACGGTTCCATCACTCCTGAGGAAGGCGTATCAATAGGTGCAAAGATAATGCAGGAACACCTGAACCTGTTTATCCAGCTTACAGATACCACCGACGCAATGGAGATCATGGTAGAAAAAGAAGAAGACCAGAAAGAAAAAGCTCTTGAGATGACCATCGAAGAACTTGAACTTTCTGTGCGCTCCTTCAACTGCCTCAAGAGAGCCGCTATCAATACGGTAGAAGAGCTTACTCAAAAGACAGAAGAGGACATGATGAAAGTCAGGAACCTTGGAAAGAAATCTCTTGACGAAGTAAAAGCTAAATTGGAAGAATTAGGACTTGGCCTCAAGCCAAGCGATGAATAATTCGCTGGAAAGGAGAATCTAAGAATGCCAGGATACAGAAAACTGGGAAGACCTTCAGCTCATAGGAAGTCCATGCTCAGAAATCTTGTTACCGATCTGTTCAGAGAGGGCAGGATCCAGACCACCGACTGCAGAGCTAAGGAAGCCAGAAGAGAAGCAGAAAAACTGATCACTTTGGCAAAGCGCGGAGACCTTCACGCAAGAAGACAGGCTCTTGCTTTTATCTTCGATGAGAGCGTTGTGACCAAGCTCTTTGACGAGATTGCGCCAAAATATGAAGACAGAAACGGCGGATACACAAGGATCCTCAAGCTGGGACCTCGCCAGGGCGACAACGCCGAGGTAGTGTTCCTGGAGCTGGTATAGTTTCTGAAAAGATAATAAAAGGACATCATCGATCCCGTAAGGGAACGGCGGTGTCCTTTTTTTCGTTGTGGAATCCCAGAGACAGAGGACTCTTTCTGCTGCAGCATCCCGGAGACAGGGTGCCCTATGGGTTTCTTTTGTTTTGCTCCGCCTCTCTTTTACAAAGAATATTGTATACACACCGCCGCTGCAAGTTTCATACAATAAAACCAATGTTTTCCTATGCAGAATGCAAAAAATACAGCCAGAAGCCACAAAAATAGTGTTAAAACCACACAAAATACACAAGTATTCTGTATACATAACCAAAAAAATGTTGACTCCAGGCATACAGACTCCTATAATACAGGTAACAAAGGGAAAAGGAGTTTTATGTGATGAAACGCCAGACCAGAGATATGAACGATTATAACATCCGTTCAGTGGAGAGAGCGCTCAGGGCTCTGCAATGTTTCAGCGGCAGCATGCGGGAGATCTCTCTGATGGAATTTTCCAGACGGCTGGAACTCAACAAGAGTACCGCTTTCCGTATACTTGCCACGCTAAGGAATGCGGGTTTTTTGGAAATGACAGACGACGGAAGATACAGGCTTGGCGCTGAGATCGCAAGACTCGGCAGGCTGACCGACAGCGACGGTTTTCTCAAAAGGGAATCGCAGCCTACGCTGAAGAAATTGGCAAAACTCAGCGGAGAGACGCTGTCTATCTGTAAATATGATAACGGAAGGATGGCCTGCATATCCAAGATCGAAAGCCAGCATGTGCTCAAATGCATCTGCGTCTTGGATTCAGATATCCCTATGTTAAAAGGAGCTACCGGGAAGGTTGTCGCAGCACATCTCCCGCAAGAGGAACTCAGACGCTGCATACAGATCCAGAAAATGGCCGGGAATCCGGTCAGCGACCCCATACAGCTTGAGGCTGATTTTAAGAAGATCCGAAAGAACGGATATTATATCAGCCACAGCGAGTATGACGAACGGATCAATGCGCTGGGGGTACCCATTTTCGGAAAATACGGGGAAGTTGTCGGAAGCCTGAGCATAGTCGGCCCCGACAGCCGCTTTGTAGACGATGCCATTATTAAGATTTTACCTGATGTTTTACAGGAAGTAAAAGACTTGTCCAAAAGAATGGGTTACGAAGAACCGGCTCCGGAAAAAGATATAGCTGTAAATGCTTAATCTTACTTGGATCGGCCCACGATCAGAAAGGAAAACATTATGGAAAGCTATGGAATTTTAGCATTGCTGCCTGCAGCCATTGTTATCACCCTGGCTCTGGTAACAAAAAAGACCCACCTTTCACTGGTTATCGGAATTTTTGTGGGAGTGGTCATATTGTGCGGAGGAAATCCGCTCACTGCCTTCCCTATCATGTTCAGAGACTATATAATACCGCCTCTGACCAGTGAGAGCAATATCAGAACGCTCATAATCATAGTTGTGATACAGGGCATGGCCAAGATGCTCAGGATCACAGGAGCCGGCCCGGCCATGGCAAATGCCATAAAGCGGATAGTCAAGACAAAGCGTGGCGCAGAAACAGTGACTACCGTAGCCGGATTTGCATTTATCTACACCGAGCCTTGTTTTCTGCTGGGCGTTGTAATGAGACCTATAACAGAGGCATACAGGGTAACAAAGATCAAGCTGGCTTACATATGCGACTCTCTGGGATGCAACATGGCCTCATTGTCACCTATATGCAGCTACGGACCATATTATGTGGGACTCATTGCCGTTGAGCTGGCTGCACTTGGACTTCCGGGAGACGGATGGAATGTATACGGGGAATACTGGACTCATAACTTCTATGCCATACTGGCCATCCTGCTGGTATATTTCGTATGTATCACAGGTAAGGATATAGGGAAGCTTTATCTGGCTGAAAAGAGGGCAGATGTTACAGGAAGGCTCATAGGTCCTGGAGAAGTTCCTGTAGTTCCTGATAATCCGGAAGATATCCCTTCTGATGAGGAAAAGTTCCCGCTGAGAAACTTTGCCATCCCTATGATAACCATGCTGGTAGTCCTGCTGGGATGCGCCTTCTGGGAAGGAAATGTGATCGAGAACGGAGTAGTAGGAGCATTCAGAAACTGCACCATAACCCTTGATATAATATGCGGACTGACCGCAGCAGGACTTTCTTCCGTAGTGGTCGGCGCCTGCCAGAAGAGATTCTCAATCATCGAAGGATTCCAGAAATGGCTGGATGGCTGCTGTGTAGCCCTCAATGTAGTATTGATACTGGTGCTGGCATGGGCTCTTTCCAGCGTATCAGGTGCTCTGGACCTGAGCGGAGTCGTTGCAGGATTCGTTGACTCCATCGGAGTATCTCCGAGCATCATCCCTGCCTTCATCTTCCTTGCCGGAGCTGTCATGTCATTTGCAACAGGAAGCTCATGGGGAACTACAGCCCTGCTGATGCCAATAGCTGTGCCTATCTGCTATGATTACGGCCTTGGGGTCGGCATCGGTGCTGCTGCTGCCGTAGCAGGCGGACTGTTCGGCGATCATTGTTCACCGATATCCGATACGACCATCAAAGCCTCGATGGCATCCGGAAGCGACCACATGGCGCATGTAACCACACAGATACCTTATGCTGTTACTGCCGGTGTAGGCACCTTCATCGCATATCTGGTTGATGGACTGACCGGAAGCCTTATCGTAGGTATTGTCGTAGGACTTGCGATCATGATCGGAGCGATAATGGTACAGAACAGGATGGCTGTGAACAAATACAAGGATTACGACTTTGACGCTGAGATAGCGCAAAGCGGCGATCAAGCTGAGACTGCGGGGGCATGATGCCCCCGTTTGCCCAGAGGGCATAAAGGAGTCAGACCATGAAAAAGATTGATATGATCGTAGAAACTCACCACATGTTTACCATGAAGGGAGACGGTGTGGGTTATGAAGAAGGCAAGGCTGTGGCAGTCGACAAAGGCAAGATCGTTGCCATAGGAACAAAAGGAGAGATAGCAAAAGCGTATGAGGCTGATGAAGTTATCGACGGCAGCGGTCATATAGTTTTGCCGGGACTCATTGACGCCCATATGCATACCACTTCATCCGCGCTCAGAGGAGTAGCTCAGGATGTGAGCAACTGGATGATGCATGGAGCAGGGCCTTTCCTGACCAATGCGACCAGGCAGACCCGTGCCGCCAGCGGAAGGCTGGGCATTGCAGAGGCCGTTATGAACGGGACTACCACCATAGGTGACGAAGGTCCTTTTGAAGGGCCGGTATGTGAGTTTGTCAATGAGATCGGAGTCAGAGGAAATATCGGGTGCCGTATCAGGAGCGCCATAGACAGAGTATATGCTCCGGGAGAGCTTTACGATTATGACAAGGATTATACCGAAGAGACCCTTGGAGAAGCAAAGGAGATCTTCAAAAAATGGCATATGGCAGGCAATGGCAGGATAAGAGTGATGTTTGCGCCTCAGGGGCCTGATTTCGTCAGCGAGGAAACGCTGTATGAGGCACAGCAGCTTGCCAGTGAAAACAACACCTTCATGTATATGCATCTGTCTCAGGGAGACAGAGAGACGAAGCAGATGATGATGCGCTACGGGATGCGCAGCATAGACTGGCTGGAAGAAAGAGGTCTCCTTGACGACCGCCTTATAGGGATACATCTTACAAATGCACAGGAATACGAAGTGAAAAAGGTCACAGACCACGGCGCCAGGATGGTCGTATGCACCACCGCCATAGGTGTGATCGATGGTATCGTACCGCCTGCCAAACAGTTCCAGGATTTTGGCGGAAGAGTGGCCCTTGGCAGCGATCAGGCCAACGGGAACAACGAGCACAGCATTTTCAATGAAATGCGTATGACTGCCATACTCAACAAGGTAAAATACGAGGATCCGGAAGTCATGCCATGCTGGAAAGTGCTGAGGATGGCCACCATAGAAGGTGCAAAAGCTCTGGGACTTGATGATGTGACGGGCTCCATAGAAGTCGGCAAAGATGCCGATATGATACTTGTTAAGACTGATGTGCCTGCAATGCAGCCGATATACACAAGACCGATGAGGAACATAGTACCAAATCTGGTATATGCGGCCAACGGACGGGATGTGGATACAGTGATCTCAGGAGGAAAGGTCATCGTAAGGAACAGAAAACCTGTAACTTTCGACCTTGAAAAGATCTTTGCCGAAGCCCAGGCTGCAGCTGATGAACTTGTGCCGGCAGCCGAAGCAAAATTCTGGGAAGTAAACGGTGCAAATGCAAGATATATGAAAGAGGGAAAGCTTTAAGCTTTCCCTTTGGCAGCAAAACGCAAAAAAGGAGAACGGTCATGGCCGATAAGATAACTTTTACTGCGGCAGGAGATGTGTTCATGAACAGGCCTCTGCCGGAAACAGGGTACAAAGGCCTGGATGAACTTTCTGAACTGATAAGGGGATCAGAAGTCAGGTTTGCCAATCTGGAAACCACAGTCCACGACAGGGAGGGATACCCTTATCCTTTCAGCGGAGGAACATGGGCCATGGCATCACCGCAGATACTGGAGGATCTGAAAAAATTCGGATTCAATATTTACAATGCCGCAAATAACCATTCAATGGATTACAGCCACAACGGCCTTGAAGCAACCATCAGGCATCTGAAAGAACATGATATCAGGTTTGCAGGCATAGGAATGAACCTGGCAGATGCGGCGGCTCCGGTATATCTGGAATGCAGGCAGGGGCGAGCGGCGCTGATAGCAGCTACAGCCACTTTCCATGAGGCATGGGCAGCCGGCAGCCAGAGGATGGATATGCAGGGAAGGCCGGGAGTAAATCCGCTGCGGCACATTGAAAAATTTTTTGTTACAAAAGACCAGATCAAGGCCCTCAGGGATATAGCCCGCGGCACGCTCATAGACGCACAGCAGGAACTGGATATAAAAGAAGGATTTGCAGTTGAGACACCGGGCTCATTTAAGTTTGCAGGCCGTGATTTTGAGGAATCGGATAAGACCTATAAGCAGACTGTCCCTGACAAAAGGGATATGGACAGGATACGCGCCTCGATCAAAGAGGCGGGATCACAGGCCGATTGTGTTCTGGTCAGCATCCATTCCCACGAGCTTGGCGGGCTGCGCAAAGATTATCCGGCGGAATTCCTCAGGACTTTTGCCCGCAGCTGCATAGATGCAGGAGCCTCGGCAGTCATCGGCCACGGCCCCCATGTACTGAGAGGCATAGAGATGTATAAAGGCGGCGTGATCTTTTACAGCCTGGGGAATTTTATATTTGAAAACGATACTACAACGCATCAGCCGGCTGATTTTTACGAGAAGTACGGAATGCCGCCGGACTCCCAGGTCGGTGCGGGCATGGATAAAAGGAGCAGAGGCGGCAAAGCAGGACTGGGAGTAAACAAAGATGTGTGGAATTCCGTGATCGCCAGATGGACATGGGAGAGCGGAAAGATCAAAAGGATATATCTGCATCCTATAACCCTCGACCAGGAACTTTCCCGTTATCGCAGAGGACTGCCCCGGCTTACAGGCGATGAGGCAGTGCTGGCACAGATGCAGGAACTGTGCAGGGAAATGGATACCGGGCTGACAATACGAGACGGCATAGGATACATAGATATTTAGGAGGACAGTATGATCTGGGATAAGCTTATCAAGAACGCACACATGGTAACTGCCTCAGGCGACAGCCATGGAGATATATACATAAAAGACGGCAGGATAGCAGCCATTACCCAATGCGGCAAAGAAGGGCTGGGGGAAGCTGCGGAAGTCATAGATGCAGCAGGCATGCTTGTTTTTCCAGGTTTTATAGATACCCACTGCCATTCAAGAGACGGCTCAAAAGGCGCATGGCAAAAGGAAGACTTTGCTCATTCTTCAATGGCGGCAGCAGCAGGGGGCATAACCACTATCCTTGAAATGCCCAACTGCAATCCGGCCATATATTCCGTTGAGAATCTGCAGGATCTGATCGAAACCATAACACCTAAAGCTTATGTGGATTTTGGCGTCTGGGGACTTTGCCTCGGAGATCTGAACAAAGACCAGCTGAAGCCCCTTGCAGACGCAGGAGTAGTAGCCTTCAAATTTTTCTGGGGCTATGCCATAGATGCAAAGACATATCAGCTCATATACAACTATGAGGAAGGCATGAAAGATGTGATACCGCCTTTCAGCACGGGAGAGGTCTACGAACTTTTCCGCAATGTGGCAAAGACCGGTAAAAAGATAGCCATCCACGCAGAGGACTTTGGCATCATCAAGACTCTGACTGCCGAGGCCAGAGAAAAGGGAATGAACGATTACGACGGCATGCTCTATTCAAGACCGGATTTCAGCGAGACAATAGTGATAGATACTGCCATCAGGATCGCAGAAGCCACAGGCGCCGACCTGCATATACTGCATCTTGCTGCAGGCGATGGAGTGGAGATAATAGAAAGAGCACGCAAAAAAGGCAGCTCTGTGACCGCAGAGACATGTCCGCATTATCTGGGGCTGACCAGCGACGATTACGCCCACGCAGGCACATCCATGAAAGGCTATCCGCCTGTAAGGACAAAATACGACAAGGAACTGCTCTGGAAGGGACTGGCGGACGGTGTCATATCTTTCGTGGCTTCAGACCATGCTCCCCACACACCTGAGGAAAAAGCTCAGGACATCTGGTCGGCTCCTGCAGGTATGGTCACCATAGAAACCATGGCTCCGGTCCTCATAGACGGGGTAAATCATGGCAGGATAAGCTGGAACCGGCTTGCCGAAGTCCTTTCTGAAGCTCCTGCAAAGATGTTTGGCCTTTATCCTTCAAAGGGCTCTCTGGAAGTGGGAACCGACGCCGATATAACCATAATCGACCCTGATATGGAATATGTCATGGATCAGACCAAACTTCATTCCAGGACAAAACTGTCGCCATTTGACGGACGGCACATGAAAGGAAAACCGGTGTGCACCATAGTCAGGGGAAAGACGGTAATGAAAGACGGAGAAATAAAAGGAGACCCTTCAGGACGGTTTATCCGCCCGGAAAGGTAGGAAAAATGGTAAACATAAATTTTGCAGACTCTCTTAGAACATTGTTTGAGGATGTGGCCTGTATAGGTGCCCTGCCGGGCGGAGGAGTCACACGGCTGGGTTATACCGGGGATGAGGACAAGATGCATGGCTTTTTCAGGGAAGAGGCCCGCAAAAGAGGTTTTCATGTCTGGGAGGATGAGGCCGGAAACAGTTATGCATCCAACTGTTCCAAAGAGGCAGAGGGATATATCCTTATCGGTTCTCATCTTGATTCGGTAGTCGAAGGGGGAGAATATGACGGCGCCGTAGGCGTGTTTTCCGGGCTCCTGATCCTGGAAGCCCTGAGAGAAGCCGGTTATACGCAGCCTGTCAGGGTCGCCGCTTTCCGCTGTGAAGAATCATCCAATTTTAAGATCTGCACCATAGGCAGCGGGCTGATAACCGGCAGCATAGAAAAGGAACGGCTGAAAGGTGCGGTAGCCATAGACGGCAGACCCCTTGAAGAACATATGGCAGAAAGAGGGTTCACCTTGAATGTCCCCAGGATAAAGGGGATCAGGCAGTATATAGAGATACATATCGAACAGGGACGAGTGTTGGAAGATGCCGGAAAAAATGTCGGAGTTGTAACAGCCATAGCGGCTCCCCACAGGTATCTGCTAACCCTTGAGGGATTGTCAGAACATTCCGGAGCAACTCCTATGAAACTGCGGAGAGATGCCCTCTGTGGAGCTGCAGAGATGATACTTGAGGTTGAGCGGATAGGACGGGAAGAAAGCTTCCGCCATTCAGTGGCTACAGTCGGCGCGATAGAGAATCATCCCAATGTTATGAATTCCGTGCCTGGCTTTGTAAAAATGCAGATCGACATGAGGGGCATACACGATGAAAATATCTGCCGAATGGAAAAGATGCTGAAAGAAAAGCTGGCGGAGATATGTTCAAAGAGAGCCCTGAGATATGATCTGAAAAAAACCGACGAGAAAAAGCCTGTCATACTGGACCGTCAGATGATAGATGACCTGGCAGAAGCCGCCGGAAGAGAAGGAATATCATGGATGAAGCTGCCAAGCGGAGCAGGACATGACGCCATGTCCTTTGCCTCCATATGTCCGACAGGAATGATCTTCATACCATGCCGGGATGGAATAAGCCATAACATCAGAGAGCATACCGAGTATGGGCAGATCGCCACAGGGATCAGGACCGTACTCAGTTACATCCTTCACAGCTCCTGATTTTACTTTTGACGAAAAAAAGGTACAGGTGACCAAAACTTAAAAAAATAAAGTTTAGGTAAAGATAAAATCTCAAAATGCGAAATATCCTTAAACCCGTTGACTTTTGACATGTTTAAGGATATTTTTATATAGACGGCATGAACTGTCAAAAGGAGGATCAGACTATGAATTTTACATATCAAAACAAGAGAAGCGGTATAGGAGCTCCTGATAAGCTCTTTGGCGTTTCGTCAAAAGCAAAGGAAAGGATCGCTCAGATAGGAAGAGAGAATGTCATAGATTCCACCATCGGCGTTCTTCTGGCAGATGATGGCAGGCTGGTGGTGCTGGATTCAGTAGATAAATGCGTAAAAGCCCTAAGACCGGACGACTACGCACCATATGCACCTATACTGGGAACACCTGACTACATTGAAGCAGTAAAAAAAGCCGTATTTCTGGACCAGATGCCTCAGAATCCTGTCGCAGCGTGCTATACACCTGGCGGCACCGGAGCCATCAGAAACGCTGTTTCTGCTTATACACAGCCGGGAGACGCAGTGCTCACATCTGACTGGCACTGGAGCCCTTACAAGACCATTTCCGAAGAGATCGGAAGAACACTGACCACATACACTCTCTTTGACAGTGAGAATAAATTTAACGCTGAAGCGTTTGAAAAGAAACTGGCAGAAGTCCTTGATCAGCAGGACCAGGCTTTCATCATAATCAACACTCCGGCCCACAACCCGACCGGATACACTTTCACGCTGGAGGATTGGGACAAGGTGCTGGCGGCATGTGAAAATGCTGCGCCTAAGAAAGTCGTGCTCCTTACGGACATCGCATATATGGACTTTGCAGGAGACGCTGCAGAGAACAGAAAGTTCCTGAAAAAACTCGAATCAGCACCGTCAAATTTGCTTCCGCTTATTGCTTTCTCCGGTTCAAAAGGATATACTATGTATGGAATGCGCTGCGGAGCGCTCATATGCATAGCTCCTGACGAAGAGACGGCAAAAGAATTTAACGATGTTATGCGCATAGAATGCCGCGGATCATGGTCCAACGGCAACAGAGCCGCAATGAGTGTCATAGCCGGGATCGTCAGGGATGACAGCCTGTTTGAAAGCGTTAAGAACGAAAGAGACTATTATATGGAAATGCTGGCAAAGAGAGGCCGCGCCTTTATGGAGGCTGCCAGAGCCGAAGGCCTTGCGACATGTCCGTATGATGCCGGTTTCTTTATAACGATACCGTGTGAAAACGCAGAAGAAGCAGGGCTGGAGCTGCAAAAACATGATGTCTTTGCCATAGTCATAGGCAAAGGCATAAGGGTCTCCGTGGCATCTAATACGGAGGAAGAATGCAGGATCATGCCGGCCAAGATAAAGGCGGCCATTGAATCATGCAAATAATTGAAAAGATGAAAAATTTAGATGAAATTGATCTGAAGATAATCAGACTTCTCAGAGAAAACGGACGCATGTCTCTCAAGGAACTTTCCAGCGAAGTTTTCCTTACACCTCCGGCAGTGGCCGCAAGGATAGAGAAACTCAGTAAAGAAGGCTACATCAAGGGGATCCACGCCAAGCTGAACATGGAAAAGCTGGGATACGGCATCAAAGCTTTTATCCAGGTCAGCGTGCCGCCTGAGAAAAGCGGAGAATTTTACGATTTCATCAAGAAACAGGAATGTGTCCTGGAAGGAGACCACATAACCGGAGAATATTCCATGCTCCTAAAGGTGATATTCCCATCCACCACCATGCTAGATGAGTTTATGGGAAAACTCCAGCAATTCGGCAAGACTGAAACTTCCGTCGTGTTCTCCACATTTTTAGAAAGACCATAGTGAGTATATAATTACATATCCAAAGAAACCTACCTGCCTGCCCGTCAGAGCAGGGAGGTTTCTTTTTTTGCGGAACTGTACAAAGTTTTATGAGAGACAGGAAACTTGTTTTGTGATAAAATATTGAGAGCAGATAAAGGGGGAAAATATGAACTTAGACCATCTCAATAAACAACAAAAAGAAGCCGCCATGTGTACAGAGGGGCCGCTGCTGATACTTGCAGGCGCAGGCAGCGGCAAGACTGCGACCATGACCCACAGGATAGCATATCTGATAGAACAGGGCGTAGCGCCATCGGCGATACTGGCGGTCACATTTACCAACAAGGCTGCGGCAGAGATGAGACAGCGGGTACAGAAACTCATAAGAGGCAGAGCCTCGGATATGTGGATCATGACATTCCACTCCATGAGCCTGAGAATGCTCAGAGAACACTGGCAGGCCGCAGGTTATGAGAAAAACTTCGTCGTATACGATACAGTAGACCAGAAAGCTCTGGTCAAGACTGTTCTTAAAGAACTGAACATAGACAGCAAGGAATATCCGGTCAACTACCTTCTCAGCATCATAAGCAAGGAAAAGGAAGCCGATTTCGGGCCCGAAGCATATATCCAGCGGGAGGGAGAAAATTTTCGCTCAAAGGCCATATACAATGTATACAAGGCATATCAGAAGGGGCTCAAACAGAACAATGCCATGGATTTTGACGACCTGCTCAGAAATGCACTTCATCTGCTGAGGGATAATCCGGACATACTGGAGGATTACAGAGAACGGTTCCGCTACATAATGGTTGACGAATATCAGGACACCAACCACATCCAATACAGGATGATCAAGCTGCTGGCAGGGAAATATAAGAACATATGCGTGGTGGGAGACGACGACCAGTGCATATATCAGTGGCGTGGAGCCGACATAAGGAACATACTCGACTTTGAGAAAGATTTTCCCAATGCCAGAGTCATCAAGCTGGAACAAAACTATCGCTCCTGCGGCAACATACTTACTGCGGCCCATTCAGTCATCAGGAACAACCGCGGGCGTAAAGCCAAAAAATTGTGGACAGACCAGGATCCGGGCCACAAGATAGTATATGCACGGCTTGACAACGACAAAGAAGAAGCAAGATATGTGGCAAGAGAGATAGAACTGCTCAAGGGACCGGGAGTGAGCTATGATGACTTTGCAGTCCTTTACCGTACCAATGCGCAGTCAAGACTTTTTGAGGATGCTCTGCGCAAAAGCAGGATACCATATCAGATACTTTCCGGATTCAGTTTTTATGAGAGAAAAGAAACAAAAGATATGATCTCATATATGCGGCTGATCGTCAATCCAAAAGATGACATGGCATTTGCGCGGGTCATCAACGAACCAAAGCGGGGAGTGGGAGCCAAGACCATAGAAAAGCTGCGGGCCCTTGCTTCCGTAAGGGGAGAATCAATGCTCGAAACAGTTTCAGATCCTGAAGTTGCAGATGGGCTTTCTGCCAAGTCCAGGGAAGCAGTCAAGCAGATGACCCAGGTGATAGACCTATGCCGCAGGGAAAGGGAAAATCTGCGCATATCAGATATATACGACAGCCTGCTCATAAAGACAGGATATATGAAGGCCCTTGAAGATGAAAACACCATTGAAGCCGAAGGGCGCATTGAGAATCTGCTGGATTTCAAATCGTTCATATACGATTTTGAAAAAGAAAAGCAGGATGCAGGCGAGCCTGCCACTTTGGAGGAATTTCTTGAAAAAGTGGCAACTGACGGAGATGCTGATAAATATGACGCCGGATCAGGCAAAGTGACACTTATGACCTTGCACAGCGCCAAAGGACTGGAATTTCCGGTGGTGTTCATGCCGGGAATGGAGGATGGGCTCTTTCCGGGACACAGGGCAATGGACAGTGAAGATGGCCTCGAAGAGGAAAGAAGGCTTTGTTATGTTGGCATAACGAGAGCCAAAGAGAGGCTGTTTATGACAAGCGCATCCTACAGGATGATGTACGGACAGGGCGACAATACAAGGGAATCTGTGTTCATGCGGGAACTTGACCCGGCGGTGCTGGATCCTGCGGGGGATATGGCGTATATGCCGGGACGCAGGACCAATAACAAGCTTGGCATAGACACCGGCTCTCTGGACGGCTTTGCTGCCCCGGCCGGAAAACCATATGATATGCTTGGGCGTGCAAAAAAGAACCTGGAGTCTAAAGCCGCATCCCAGACCGTTGATCTTACCGCCGGGGACAGAGTATACCATGGAAAATTCGGCGATGGACTCGTACTGGAAACAGACGATAAGACCGTTACGGTAATGTTCCAGACAGCAGGACGAAAAAAGCTTGCAAAGGGAATAGCTCCCCTGAAGAAGCTCTGATATAAAAGCCCGTACACGAAATCAGTGCCCCTGGGGCCTAAGAAAGGAAACCTATGGAAAACAGTCATCAAAAAGAACAAAAGATAAAAAGGATAAAAGAGCTGACCGGCCTGCTGAGCCGGGCGTCAAAAGCATACTACCAGGAAGACAGGGAGATGATGACCAACCTTGAGTATGATGCCCTGTATGATGAACTGGAAGCGCTTGAGAAAGAAACAGGAGTGGTAATGGCCGGAAGTCCTACAATGACCGTGGGATACCAGGTGCTTTCAGATCTGCCCAAAGAAGCCCATCCAAAGCGGATGCTGTCTCTGGACAAGACAAAAGATGTGGGGCAGCTCATATCGTGGATAGGCGATCAGGACGGGCTCCTTTCATGGAAGCTGGACGGGCTGACCATCGTGCTGACATATAGGGACGGAAGTCTTTTTAAAGCGGTCACAAGGGGAAACGGCGAGATAGGCGAAGTTGTCACCGCCAACGCAAAGACTTTTGTAAACCTTCCGCTGTCCATTGATTTTAAGGGTGAACTGATATTAAGAGGAGAAGCGGTCATATCTTATGAGGATTTTGAAAAGATAAACCAGCAGATAGAAGATGACAGCGCCAAATATAAAAATCCGAGGAATCTCTGTTCCGGTTCTGTGCGCCAGCTCAGCAACAAGATAACCGCTGACCGCAATGTGAGGTTTTATGCCTTTGCTCTGGTTTCAGCCCAGGGACTGGATTTTGCCAAAAGAGAAGAACAGTTCAGATGGCTTTCGGAACGGGGTTTTGAATGTGTGGAGTACGAAAAGGTCAGCAGGGATACCATGGCAAAAGCCGTAAGGGAGTTTGCAGACAGGATAGGATCAAATCCCATACCATCTGACGGCCTGGTGCTCACATATGACGACATAGCCTATGGCACTTCTCTCGGACAGACGGCAAAGTTCCCAAGAGATTCCATTGCCTTCAAGTGGAAAGATGAACTGAAGGAGACAACTCTCCGCCAGATAGAGTGGAGTGCGTCAAGGACAGGGCTGATAAACCCCATAGCGATCTTTGATCCTGTGGAACTTGAAGGGACAACTGTAAGCCGGGCTTCAGTCCATAATGTGAGCGTCATGCGAGAACTTAAACTGGGAATAGGCGACAGGATAACCGTATACAAGGCCAATATGATAATACCTCAGATAGCCGAAAACCTTACATGCAGTGACAGTGTTGTCCTGCCCGATGTCTGCCCGGTCTGCGGCAGACCGGTGACGGTCAGGGAGGAAAACGGAGTGACGACACTCCATTGCAGCAACCAAAACTGCCTTGCCAAGCAGATAAAAAAGCTGACCCTGTTCGTATCCCGCGATGCCATGAACATCGAAGGACTTTCGGAAATGACAATAGAAAAGCTGGTGGACGAAGGTATGGTAAAGGAGCTGGCAGACCTTTTCCGCATGGATCAGTTCAGGGAAAGGTTTACTGAGATGGAAGGTTTCGGAGAAAAGTCTTTTGAAAACCTTCTAAAGTCAGCAGAAAAAGCGCGGCACACCACTCCTGACAGGCTGCTTTACAGTCTTGGCATACCCGGCATAGGAAGAGCCAACGCCAGGATGATATGCCGGGCCTGCGGCAACAAGTGGAAAAAGATACAGGAACTTTCCTTTGAAGATCTGACTGCCATAGACGGAATAGGAGATATCATGGCAGGAAGCTACCGGGAATTTTTCAGCAGCGAGGAAAACAAAAAGACCGTGGCCGATCTTTTGGCGATCCTTGATCTTGACGAGACTGAAGAAAAGACCGGAAACACTCTGGCCGGAATGACTTTCGTCATAACCGGAAGCCTTGACCGCTACGAAAACAGAGATGCGCTCAAGGCTGATATAGAAAAGGCCGGCGGCAAGGTGGCAGGTTCCGTCAGCGCAAAGACCAGCTATCTCATCAACAACGATGTGAATTCTTCATCGGGTAAAAACAAAAAAGCCAGAGAGCTGGGGATACCGGTGATAAATGAGGAAGAAGCCATTGAAATGCTCAACGGAAACAAATGAAAAGAACATTATTTTGATAAAATCAAAAAATTTTTAAAAAATCAAAAAATGTTGTTAAGAATTTTTACCTGGGGGGGGTATACGAGCGCGATCGTTCAAATTGCAATGATCGCGTTTTTTTGTTGAGTGGCACGCTTTTTGCTGCTATATAGTATCAAGCACTTATATTTAAATGCGAATTTTATTGTTGAAAGGAGAAAATTTATGTTCGCAGCATTTGAAAAAATGGTCGACTTTCTGTGGGGAGTTCCACTGATCGTCGTCATTCTCGGAACTGGACTTGTGCTGACCATAAGGTCAAAGTTCTTCCAGTTTGCTCATCTGGGATTGATCCTTAAAAGCGTTATGCACAAGGGAAAGGGAAAGCAGGAAACAAAAGAAAGCCTGACCCCGTTCCAGGCTCTGTGTATAGCTGTTGGAGGATGCGTAGGCGTAAGTAACATTTCCGGCGTAGCTACAGCCATCGCCACCGGCGGTCCTGGAGCCCTGTTCTGGATGTGGGTTGCCGCCTTCCTCGGCATGATCATCAAGACGGCTGAGATTTCCCTCGCCGTTTACTACAGACGGACCCAGCCGGACGGCACTTTCCGTGGCGGTCCTTCATATTACATACAGGACTTCTTCAAAGAAAAAGGCTGGAAGGGATGGTTCATCCCTGGTGCCATCTTCGCCATGGGTATCTACTTCTGCCACTTCATGACTCTTCAGAACTACACCGTAGCTGAAGCTATCGGAACCGCGTTCGACATCAGCTTCATCATCCCTGGCGCGGCTCTGGCCATCTGTGTTTATCTCGTTATCCTTGGCGGAGTTAAGAAACTGGGAGAGATCGCAAGCTACATGGTGCCGTTCATGTGCCTGTTCTATGTGGGCGCGGCTCTGATCGTCATATTTGCAAACTGGGACAACATCCTGCCGTCATTTGCTCTGATCTTCAAATCAGCCTTTACAGGACACGCAGCCGTAGGCGGCTTTGCCGGCGTTACGATGACCATGGCCATGCGTTTCGGATTTGCAAGATCTGTAAACTCCAATGAAGCAGGCTGGGGTACTTCTCCGATGGTACACGCAATGGCTGATACCGAACATCCTGTAAAGCAGGGTATCTTCGGAGCCGTAGAGGTGTTCATCGACACCATAATCGTATGCTCCATGTCAGGCCTTGTAGTTATCGTTACAGGCGTTTGGGACAGCGGACTTCAGGGAGCTGCTCTTTCGCTGGCTGCTTTTGAATCCGTACTGGGTCACTGGTCCACATGGATCATTTCTGCAAGCGTATTCCTGTTTGCACTGACAACCTGCACAGGCTGGTATACTTACTACAAGACCCTGATCGAGCACTTCCTGAGCGGACACAGCGCTTTCTGGGATAAGGTAAGAGATATTTGGCTGGTGGTTCTCAAGCTGGATAACCCGATTCCGGGCTTCCTGGTAACCGTTTACACCGTATACGTAGGCGCTACTCCGGCTCAGCTGTGGACCTGCTACGACTTTATCACTCTGATACCTACTTTTGTCAATGTTATAATGCTCTTCCTTCTCAGCAACAAGTTCATCATGCTGCTCAAGGACTACAAGGCAAGGTATCTTGGCATCGGCAAGGTAGACGAGAATATGAGACTTTTCTACGAACAGGTAGGAAAAACTACTAAATAAATGAATAAATGCCGCGGCACCGGATATGGGCCGCATACAAAGTGAGGGACGGGACAGGTGCTCGTCCCTCGTGGCAGTTTAGGAGGGATAACCGATATGAAATATGACAAGATTTATTACAACGGGGTCATCAGAACGATGGACGCTGAGCGCAGCGTCGTTAGCGCGATCGGAGTCAAGGACGGCAAGATAGCTTTCCTGGGGGATGACGCTCAGGCTGCGGCTCTCGAAGCCGAAGCTAAGACCGACCTCGGCGGCAGCCTCATGCTGCCGGGTTTCACCGACTCGCATCTGCACATGCTCAACTACGCTTTCGTTAAGCAGTCCTATCAGATGTCGGGCACGGCTTCTATCGCCGAGATCATCGCTCACGGACGCGAGATGGCGGAAAAGATGAAAGACGAGCCGGCCGAAAACTGGATCTACGGCCGCGGCTGGAACGAGAGCAATTTTACCGACGAGCAGAGACCTCTCGACCGCTTCGACCTCGATAAGATTTCCACCGAAAGACCGATTCTCTTTATCAGAGTGTGCGGCCACAAGGCGGCCGTCAACACCAAGGGTCTGGAAATCGTCATGGGCCTCAAGCAGACCGCCGATTATATCGATCAGATCGACCAGGAAAAGGGCGTCCTCACCGAGGCTTCCATCAAGCTCTGCTACGACGCCATGAACGAGCCGACCGTAGACAAGATCAAGGAAATGATCCTCGCCGCGCAAAAGGATATCAACGCCCACGGCATCACCGGCGTGGATTCGGACAACTTCCTTTCCCTGCCGGGCCGCAAGAGCGCCGGCATCATCAAGGCATATAAGGAGCTGGAAGCAGAAGGCAAGCTGACATTGCGCGTCAGAGAACAGGCTTCCTTCACGGCTTTTGAACATATGAAGGCCTTTATCGACGCGGGCTACCGCACAAACGACGGCGGCGATTTCTATAAAATTGGCCCGGTTAAGTTGTACGAAGACGGCTCCCTCGGCGCAAGAACGGCGCTGATGAACGAACCGTATGTGGGCACCGATGAACGCGGCACCGCCGTTCACGACAAGGAGGACCTCGAAAACCTCGTTGATTACGCTTACAAAAACGGTATGCAGCTTCTCATCCACGCCATCGGCGACAAGGCCTCCGACATGGTTTGCGACGCCTATATCAAGGCGATCGAAAAATACGGACGCAGAGACAGCCGCCTGGCCATCAATCATTTGCAGATCGTCAGCGACGACCTCTTCGACAAGATGAAAGAATACGGCATCCTCGCCTTCATCCAGCCTGTCTTCGTCGCCAGCGACAAGGGCATCGTCGCCGGCCTTACCGGCGAAGGACCGGCCGCGAGATCTTATATGTGGAAAACCATGCTCGACAAGGGTCTGGTTTGCTGCGGCGGTTCGGACGCTCCTGTCGAGAGCTTCGATGTCCTGGAAAATATACAGATCGCCGTTACCCGCGACAAGATCGGCGAGGTAACTGACGGCTGGCATCCGCAGGAAAAACTCACCGTTGACGAAGCCGTCAGCCTCTTCACTACCGGCAACGCTTACGAGGCCTTTGAAGAAGATATCAGAGGAAGCCTCGAGGTAGGCAAGCTCGCCGACATGACTGTATTAGACCGCGACATCTTTGAGACAGACCCTCACGAGATCACCAAGGCCGTAGTACTCAAGACGATCGTCGGCGGTAGAGAAGTATATTCAAAATAAGCAAGCAGACAGAGGAGGAAACAGAAATATGTCGACTCCGATGATCATCTTTCTCGTCATCGCGACGGGATATCTTGTAGGAGCAATTAAAGTAAAAGGATTCAACCTCGGTTCTTCGGGCGTGCTGATAATGGCCCTCATCTTCGGCCACTTCGGCTACCAGATACCGGACGAGATCCAGCAGATCGGCCTGGTGTGCTTCGTAGCTTCGATCGGCCTGATCGCGGGCGCGGACTTTTTCCGCAGCATCAGCATCAAATCGCTGAACTATATAATAATCGGCTTCATCACCATCCTGGTCGGAGCCGCCGTCTGCGTGGCGACCATCGTCTTCTTCGATGTGAAGACGCCGCTGGCAATCGGCATCATGACGGGAGCGCTGACGAGCACGCCGGGACTGGCCGCCGCCGTAGAGGCGACGGGCGATTCGATCGCTTCCATCGGCTACGGTATCGCCTATCCCTTCGGCGTTATCGGCGTCGTGATCTTCGTACAGATCATGCCGCGCCTGGTCGGAGCAAAGTCCGGCAGCCTGGACGGAGCCGAGGATGTAGACGTGGAGTTCTCCAAGAACCACGAAATCAAGGCTAACCTGATCAATATCGACAAGCACGGCTTCTTCGTCCTGGCCCTTGCCATCATCACCGGCATCCTCATCGGCAGCATTGCCATTCCTTTGCCGGGAGGCGGCAGTTTCAGCCTGGGCAATTCGGGCGGCCCTCTGCTTTCGGGCCTGATCATCAGCCACTTTGGCCATGTAGGCAAGATCAATATCAGAGCCGGTAAGAACACCCTTGAGCTCATGAGGGAACTGGGAATGATCCTCTTCCTCACGGGCGCGGGCCTCAACGCCGGCAACGGGTTCGTGGAAATACTCGTGGAAAACGGTATCAGCCTGCTCTTCTTCGGCGCGCTGATAACGGCGATCCCGATGTTCGTCTCATATTTCATCGGCCGCAAGCTGCTCAAGATGGATCTCATGAAATCCCTGGGCTCCATCTGCGGCGGAATGACGAGCACTCCCGCCCTGGGCACCCTGCTCAATGTCTCTGACGACGGAGACAGCGTCACCAGCGCCTATGCGATGACCTATCCGATCGCGCTGGTCTGCGTCATCCTCAGTTGTCAGATAATAGCTCTATTCTTTTAAGATATAACATCCATACAAAACATAGCCAGCAGGCCGGGACTTTCGTCCCGGCCTGCTGCTTTTTTCTGATGAGTTTTCCGCCGAGCAACCCTCCCGCTGAGCAGACCTCCCGCCGAGCGGTCCTCCCGCCGCCCGGCGATCCTGCCAGCAAAAGGTTCTCAATATTGCTGGTCCAGACCCTTGCGAGAACCTTTTCTGGAAAAATTATACCAATATGAGTTCTCGCTTTTCTGTTTTTTGGCCTGCTGAGAACCGTTCACTGAGAAAAGGTTCTCGCGGGCCTTGTTTATATAGAAACGAGAACCAGTATGCCTTGTCAGGTTCTCAAGCGAAGGCGTTTTAACAGAAATGAGAACTTTTTTCTGGCGGAAAGCCGCGGCGAACGGGCAGATCCTCTCCGCCGACCGGAAAAGAGCCCGGCAAAGAGAATTTGCAGCGGCTGAATTCTCTTAAATTCTCAATGGCGGCCGGCCCTGGGAGAATTTCGCCGATAGAGAGATTTTCTCTAAATTCCTTAACTTAGTGATATGATTGTTTTACGGGCGGCGCCGATTACGCCATACCGGGCTTCAGCGGAACGCACGGATCAATCACAGGTCGCATTGGCATTAACTAAAAAGAAGATTGAGTTTTTGCCGGGCATGTGTTAAGATTTTGATAAATATATGATCACGGGCGGAGGTATGCACGGTAATGATGGATTACATAAAGATCATCAACGATATCATCGAAACCAGCGGCAAAAAATACGATTCACTCAGCATCATCAATAAAGAAGGCATCGTAGAGTATACAAAGCGGATAAAGAATGATCTGGATATGATTTCATATGATAAGGATAGGATGGGAAAAACAATCTTTGAAGCCTTTCAGAATCTTAATGTTAATAACAGCAGCGTTCTGAAAACGATATATTCCGGCAAGGTAACCAAAAATGAAAGACAAGTCCTAATATCCGGCAATACAAAAGTGGTGGTAGAGGGTGACACATATCCCATTTTCGACGATCACGGCAATCTCCAGGGAGTGGTGGACGCCTTAAGATATCTTGAATATTACAATTACAATAAGGCAAATGACAGCGAAGACGACGGCGTCCTCAGCGCCATAGTCACAAAAAGTCAAAAGCTCAAAAGGATAAAGGACCGTTTGCCTGAGATAGCCAGAAATGATTCCAACGTTTTCCTTTATGGTGAAACGGGCACCGGAAAGGAAATCTTTGCCAGGGCTATCCATTTGCTGAGCAACCGCAAAAACCATCCGATGATCACGCAAAACTGCGCCGCCATACCGCAGAACCTCATGGAAAGCACATTCTTCGGAACAGAGACAGGAGGCTTTACGGGAGCGGAAAACAAGCTGGGATTATTTGAACTGGCTAACCACGGAACGCTGTTTTTGGACGAGATAAATTCCATGGACATACAGATGCAGGCAAAACTCCTTACAGCCATGGAAAAAGGCGTAATAAGGAGGGTTGGCGGCCAGAGGGACATCCCGTTTGACACCAGGATAATATGCGCTTCAAACGAACAGCCGCAGGTCCTGATGCAGAGCGGCAGGTTCCGAGAGGATTTTTATTACAGGATAAGCTCCGTAAAGATAAGCATACCTCCGCTCAGAGAGCGCAGAGAGGATATAATACCGCTGACAGAACATTACATCAAACTGTATGACCGGAAGATGGGCAAAAGCATAACGGGACTGACTGAAATGACATTGGAAATGTTTATGAACTGGTACTGGCCGGGAAATGTAAGGGAGCTGAGGAATACCATAGAAAGCGCCTTTAATTTTGAAACTACTGACAAGATAACCTTGGGATCGATAAGCGAACTGCTGGAGGAAATAAATAATAAGGGAGCGGAATATCATGCCGGCCTCATAGAAAGCGGCAATAAAGCTTTATCCGATGGACAGAGTTCTGATATTGAGCGGGTTAAGCAGATGCTTGCAGCCGGCTGCGTAAATATTGAAGAACTCTTAGAAGATTACGAGCGTAAGATCATCTTGGAAGCACTGAAACAAAACAGAAAGCTAAAGGTTGCGGCCGAAAAATTAGGCATTTCTCCGCAGAGGCTGGATTACCGCCTGCGTAAGCTGAATTTGAAAGATTTTCTGTAGCCGCGCCGTCGCTCAATCTTTTCGTCGAAATGAGCCGCCGGAATGCGAAAGGACCGTGGTATGCAAATCTCCTCTTGAAAAAATCCATAAAAGATAATATAATATAGCTAATTGAATTGTCCTCAGAGAGCTTCGCCTGGTATGGTTTGGGTCCTGCGCAATGGGATGCCGTGAACCTTGTCAGGTCCGGAAGGAAGCAGCAATAAGCGGAAGTTCTTATGTGCCGCAGATCAGCCTTCTCCAGCGCCACGCGCGGCTCTCTGAGGACAATTTTATTCAAAAGGAGCCCGTTATGTACACAGCCTTATACAGAAGCCACAGGCCTGAGACTTTTAACGAGGTCTTAGGGCAGGAACACATAATCAAGATTCTCAAAAACCAGATAGCAACAGGGAGAGTAAGCCACGCATACCTGTTCTGCGGCACCAGAGGCACCGGCAAGACCACCACGGCAAGGATACTGGCCAAGGCTGTCAACTGTCTTTCAGAGGGAGAACGGCCATGCGGCGCCTGCGCCAACTGTCGTGCCATCAAAGAAGGGAACTTTATAGATGTAATAGAGATAGATGCGGCATCCAACAATGGAGTCGAGAACATAAGGGAGCTGCGGGAAAGCGTAAAGTATCCGCCTGCCGTAGGGAGAAAAAAAGTATATATAATAGACGAGGTACACATGCTGTCTTCCGGTGCGTACAATGCGCTGCTCAAGACTCTTGAAGAACCGCCGGAACATGTTATGTTCATATTGGCGACCACAGAACCTCAGAGACTGCCGGCAACAATATTGTCAAGATGTATGAGGCTTGACTTCAGGAGAGTGCCTCAGAAGGTCATAGCCGATGATATGGAAGCCATATGCAGTGAAAGGGGCGTGCAGATCCAAAAGGACGCAGTAAGGCTGCTGGCAAGCTGTGCAGATGGCTCCGTAAGAGACGGTCTTAGCATACTGGATCAGGTGCTGGCCGGAGGCGATAAGATCATAGACAGGGATAAGGTGCTGGAATATGTGGGTACCACCGGTGAGGACTTTTTCATTGAGCTTACGGATCTGGTACTCATAAAAAAGACGGCAGATGCGCTGGTCCTTTTAAACGATGTCATCCAAGAAGGCAAAGATGTGAAGCAGATAATGAAGGACTGGGCAGCTCACTACCGAAACCTTTTGATAGCCAAATTTGTCAGCAATGCCGAAGATATGCTGAACATGTCCTCAGAAAACCTTCAGCGTATCAGAGAGCAGAGCGGGCGGATCTCCATGGGTGAAATTGATGCAGCCATAAGGAGGCTGTCAAAGACTATAAATGACGCCAGATGGTCTACCAATCCAAGAGTGCTGCTTGAGCTGGCCATAGTGGCGATATCTTCCGGAGAGGGGAATTATTCTGCGCCGGTTACAGGCCAGCAGATCAGGAGAATGCCGCAGAGTACAGAGTCACAGTCCGCAGCTGCGGCCAAGATCGCGGATGTGCAGCCGGATACGGCAAAAAGCAGAGCAGAGGATAAGGAAAAGCCTGCATCGGTGACACAGACAGACATATCAGAACACGACACCGCAGCATACAAACAGGCAGACGGGGATGGCAGAGCCAGGCAGCAGGCCGAAAACACCGGCATGAGCCCATCGGAAAGGGCTGTGCTGTGGCATGAGATATTTGAAGAGGGAGATGACCAGGCAGGCAGCTTCAATCTCATAAGAAGCGGCACGACTTTGGACCATGTTGGAGAGGATACTTTTACGGTGGCTACTGTCAGCAGCTTTACAAAGAGATTTACGGAACAGAAAAGACATGAGCTGGAACAGCTGATGTCAAGAAGGATGGGCAGGCCCATGAGGCTCATATGTCATCTGAAAGAGGATAAAACGGATACCCCCATTGAGGAAGATGAAACTGCCAGGATAGCCGAGGAAGCCAGGAACATTCTCGGAATAGACATAGAGATCGAATAAATTTAAGGAGGAAAAGATGGGAAAAGGAATGAGAGCAGGCAAGAGGCCTTCAGGCGGCGGAGGCATGCAGAAACAGCTTCAGCAGATGCAGGCAATGCAGAGGAAGATGGAAATGCTCCAGGCTGAGATAGAAGAAAAAGAAGTGACAACAACTGCCGGAGGCGGCGCTGTCACCGTCACCGTCAGCGGAAAAAAAGAAATAACCAGACTTGAGATCAAGCCGGAGGTGGTGGATCCTGATGATGTGGAAATGCTCCAGGATCTTATCATCGTTGCTGTCAACGAAGGCATCAGGCAGATCGAAGAAATTTCCAACAGCGAGATGAGCAAACTGACTGGCGGGCTTGGCATACCGGGGCTGTAGTAAAAAGCCATGAGACAATATCCTAAACCGCTTGCAAAGCTGATAGGGGAATTTGCAAAGCTTCCGGGAATCGGATACAAAACAGCTCAGAGGCTGGCTTTTCACATTTTATCGCTGGATGATGCAGAAGCGCAGGCTTTGGCAGATTCCATCACAGAAGCCAAGCGGGAAATGAAATATTGCAGTATATGCGGCAATCTGACCGATCAGGATCCATGTGCCATCTGTTCCGACCAGAGCAGGAGGACCGATGTGATATGCGTAGTGGAAAGTCCAAAAGATGTGGCAGCCATGGAAAGGATCAGAGAATTCAACGGCCAGTATCATGTGCTCAACGGTGTTATTTCACCCATGGAGGGGGTAGGCCCTGAAGATATAAACCTCAGATCTCTGATAAAAAGGCTGCAAAACAGTGATGTAAGAGAGCTCATCATAGCTACGAACCCTAATATCGAGGGTGAAGCTACGGCAATGTATATAGCTAGGCTGATAAAACCGGCAGGGATCAAGGTGACAAGGATCGCCCACGGATTGCCTGTGGGAGGAGATCTGGAATACGCTGATGAGGTGACGCTGCTGAAAGCCATGGAAGGCCGCAGGGAATTGTAAAAAAGTCTCTCTGAAAATATCAGAGAGACAGATTTTTTTCCTTGGCCAGTTTAAGCAGATATGAGTATCTGGCTCTTGCAGCAAGAAGATTATAAGAAGCATAGTCCACGGCTTTGTCGTCGGTCAGCTCGTTAAAAGTACGCACAGCAACTTCAAGGTCGTAGCGGGCCTGATCTATGGATACATAAAGTTTATCTTCTTCAGTGTAGCCAGCCTTCAAGGCGTTGGAACCGCGGGCCCTTTCTACTATAAAAGGCGGGCCCTTGAATAACTTTTCTTTAAGGGATATGGACAAGATGATCACACCTTTCAGAGTTATTTAATTCTATTTTATTCCAAAAGGACATATTTTATACAGATACGGAGGGAAAGAAATGGGTTTGGATATTGGGATTTTTCTTACTTATGTCGGGGCTATACTGCTGATCTTCATATTTGGAAGGATCTTTGTATGGCCGATGAAAGTTGTGCTCAAACTGGCACTGAACAGCTTGATCGGGGGAGCTGCCATACTGCTGGTCAATGCACTTGGCGCACAATGGGATATTTTTATACCTCTGAACATCCTCAATGCGCTTATCGTTGGAGTACTGGGATTGCCTGGCGCTGTCCTGCTGCTGATCTTGCAGTGAAGCCCAGCAAAAAGGAAAGCGTTTTGCCGGTAAGCCCGGAATATTGAGCCGGAGAATGGAACGCTGGACCGGCCGTAGACCGGAATGTATAAAAAAAACGGCGCCGCTGACGGCGCCGGAATGTTTTTTGAACCGTAAGCAGCCATCGGGCTGCTTTTTTAATAAACCACTTTGCCGAGCATGGAAAGGATAAGCTCCATTGCCAACTCTCCGGTCTTATTTTTGATGTCGAGCATCGGATTTACCTCAACCATGTCAAAGGCGATCACCTTATCACATGCATAAAGGGTCTCTACCAGATAAAAAGCTTCACGCACGGTAAGACCGCTATGTACGATGGTACCGGTACCCGGAGCTGACTCCGGAGTTATTGAGTCAACATCGAAACTTACATGTATACCTTCGGTGCCGTCAGAAGCGATCTTGATGGCCTGTTCAATGACAGCAGGCATGCCGATCCTGTCAATATCAGCTATGGAAAAGACGGTTATACCGTGCTCCTTCATCCTTATCCTTTCCATAGGATCTATATCCCGTCCGGCAATCTGGACACAGTGTGCGGTGTCAACATACACAGGCTCCTGGCCGAAATCTACCATAATGTCAGGGCCTGCGCCGCATACGGCTGAAAAAGGCATACCATGCATATTGCCTGAAGGTGTGGACTCCTCGTTGTTCCAGTCACCGTGAGCATCAACCCATATCAGGCCGATCTTTTTAAAATGCTTTGCAGTTGCAGAAATGCTTCCGGCGGCGATACTGTGGTCACCGCCCAGAACGATCGGGAAATGTCCATTCTTATGGGAATCCAGGACTTCTTCAAAAAGTTTTTTATTGATATAGTTGACTTGTTCATAGTTCCTGAGCTTTTCCGATGACTTTCCGGTCTGAGGCGGGATCAGATCGCCCTTATCCAGACATTCAAGCCCAAGGCCGTTGATACCTTTGACAAGACCGGCAAACCTTATGGCAGCGGGTCCCATGTTGACTCCTCTGGTACCGGCGCCGAAATCCATCTGGACGCCTATCAAATCTACTTTTTTCATTGCAATTACTCCTTCTAATACATCAAATTTTTGCTATATATGAAATGCGCCAGGAACTGATGGAAAAGTAAAAGCCTCCACCAGTGACATTGCGCATTTTCAATGACCATGAATCTTGCTGTCTGCATTTTCGCCAGCATCAGTATGGCTTCTTGTAAAACCTGCCGTTTATCTGTTCGGTGTTTATCACATTGATAAAGGCCTTGGGATCTATCTTTTTGATCTCCGCTATGACGATATCCACCTGCTCTCTGCCTACGACCGAATAGAGGATATGGCGTGTCGTGCCTTCAAAACAGCCGGTTCCTTCGATGAGGGTGGCGTCATGTCTGGTGAGCTGCCGGATACGGCCATACACCGCCTCTGGCACGGATGTGATGATGAGCAGCGTATCCTTTTGGTAGCGCTTGAACAGCAGCTGTATGACCTGAGTAGTCACATATTGATATATTATGGAATACAGGGCCTTATCAAAACCGAACAGAGCGCCTGCGGTCACCAGCATGATGACATTGGCGATAAGTATATAGTTCCAGGCGTCAAGGCCTTTTTTCTCGGAAAAGTATATTGATATGAAATCCGTGCCTCCGGCACTCGCTCCGCTGATGAGACAGATGCTGACCGCAGCGGAACCGATGATCCCTCCGAATATGCTTATGAGCAGCATATCATAGGTGATGGTTACGGACGGAAAGATGTCTGTCAGGAAACCGGACAGGATAACCACATAAAATGAATAAAATGTGAACCGTTTTCCTATATATCTGAAGCCGATATATGCAGGGATCAGGTTCAGCGGAAGATAGACGGCCGAATAAGGTATGCGTATATTAAAAAACTCTCTGGCGATATCCTGGATCAATATGGTAAGACCGCTGAAGCCGCTTGGAAAAAGGCCTCCTGCCGCAACAAAACTGTTCAGGTTAAACGCCATGATCACTGACGCTAAAGTCAGACATACGATCATCTGGATTTCTTTTTTGATTTTACTTTTTTTAGAAGACACCATGATTTTTTTTGACGCTTTAAAGCTATTCTCCCTCCGGTATTACTATCTTACATACATCTATCCAGTCGATGGCGCCGGAATATCTGAACAGGTCATCGCAGCTGAGCTCGATGGCGCTGTTGGCGCTCCCGCATGCGGGAAAAACTGTGGGGAAACGCTTCATGGATATGTCGCAGAAGACTCTTACATTTTCATTTTCGATGCCGAAAGCGCATACTCCTCCAACCGCATGACCGGTAAACTCCAGAACTTCGTCAGGAGAGAGCATCTTTGCCTTTTGCCCGAAAGTATCTTTGAATTTTCTGTTATCTATTTTAGTATCACCGGCAGTCTGTATCAGGATACATCCTGAGTCGCCGTCTTTAAATGAAAGCGTTTTGCATATACGGGCGCCTTCTACACCTACAGCCTTTGCAGCCAGATCTACAGTGGCGCTGGACACTTCAAATTCCATTATCTTATCATCCATGCCGTATTGTTCAAAATATTTTCTTACTTTTTCAATGGACATATCGCACCTCATCAAATGCTTATCATATTACAGTGAGTATTGTAACATAATTACCGAAACGATGGAACATATTAGGCAAAAAGAATGGCAAAAAAGCTTAAAAATATTTAAAAAAACACAGGCTGGCCCCGGAGGGCCGGCCTGCGAAAAGTTGTCTGAAGCAGAGGGTATGGGATGATACAGATGGTCATTACTGGCAGTTGGTCTGGCCGTTCCTGGCTTCAGCCTTGATCTTGCGATCAAAGATAAAGTAAACCACGACACCTATTGCAGGGACTATGAGTCCGATGAAAGCGGTAAGAGGATCTTCCAAAAGCGTGTTTATCATCATTGCAAAATAAATGGCTATGGTGATATAGATTGTAGGAAGCCCTCCCCATACGCGATATGGCCTTTCAGCATCTGGCATCTTTTTCCGGAGCACAGGGACTGCTATTATGACTAGGACATTAAAGAGCATATTGCTGAATACTACCAGCGAAGTGAGCTGGTCAAGATCCCGGAGCCAGAGAAGGATGATAGTTATTACCGCCTGACATATGATCGCCGTTGATGGAACTCTGTACTTAGGGTGGAGCTTTTTAAAGGCTTTGAAAAAATGTCCTTCGACAGCCATTGCGTAATGGGTCCTTGGGAAAGCGATGATCATACCGTTGGTGGAACCTATCTGAGAGATTACCATGCCGATTATGACTATGGTGCCTCCGACGCCGCCCAGCAGGCGCATTGCCACTTCTGTGCCAAGATAATATTCTTCTTCTCCGATCAGTTCTTTTATGTCATCTATAGGTATAACCTTATATATTGCAAGGTTAAAAAGCACATACAACAGGGTTATACTGCCGATGGCGATTATAAGTGATAACGGAAGATTGCGCTTTGGATTTTTCATCTCTTCTGTTATCGTATTAAGGTTTATCCAGCCTTCGTATGCCCACAGGGTTGCAAGGGTGGCAAAGGCTATCATGCTGACCATCCCGCCGAAAGAAATATCTCCGCCGGACGGAGTAAGGCTCAGATCCGGTGATTCTGTTCCCATGGTAAAGGCTGCAACCATGATTATGATGATCGGGATCATTTTTGCAACCATAGCAATGTTCTGGAAGGTGGAACCGGCCTTTATACCAAACAGGTTATAAATCGTCAGGACTATTACAAACAGACTGGCTATAAGCTTTCCGGTGGTACCAGTCAGACCGAATATGCCCGTGAGTGCCAGAGCGCCTGCGGCAATGGAACCGGAGCCGCTGAGGACCCAACTGTTGAAGCCGTTGAGAAAACCGAATATTGGATGATAAGCCGTATTTAGATAAAGGGTCATGCCTCCTGCCTTCGGTATCATTGCGCCCATTTCCGCAAAACAAAGTCCTCCCAGCAGAGTGATGATACCGCCGATAACCCAGCATATGAGAGCAAGTCCCATGTTGAATTCGGTACGCATAAGGACATAGGAGCCCAGGTAGAAGATACCGCCGCCTATCATTATGCCGCCCAGAAAGCTTACTCCGCCGAACAGGCCGATCTCTTGCTTGAATCCGGACTTGGAGACGGAACTTTCACCGTTATCCTTAAAAAATTTCATTAAAACACCTCCTAATATCAGATGATTTCAGTTTCCCTCACTGCTCTGCCTCATAAACTATGCTGCCGTTCAAAATTGTGGCCTGTACATTTATGTCTTTTATTTCATCTTCAGGAATATTGAAAATATCCCTGTCGAGGATGACCATATCAGCATATTTGCCATTCCTTATACTGCCTTTTTTGCCTTCATCATAAGAAGCGTATGCGCCGCCCATGGTATATGCGTAGACCGCATCATAGACAGATATCTTTTGATCCGGCAGCCATCCGCCCTCCGGGCGGCCTTTGAGATCTTTACGGGTAACTGCACAATAGATGCCCTCCATGACATTGAAGCTGATGACCGGTGCATCAGAACCGAAAGCGATATGCAGCCCCGTGTCGAGCATCGTTTTCCATGCATAGGAAGTTTGTTCAAGATCCGCACCCACATAGTCACCGGCTATGTGCATATCTGTATCGATAAAGGCCGGCTGTACATGCATGATAACATTGAGATCACGGCATCTTTTGATGATTTCAGGGTCTGTTATCTGACAATGGATAAGGGAATGACGCATGTCGGCACGAGGTGCTTTGAGCTGTGCATTCTCTATGGCATTGAGGTTCATTTCCATTGCTCCGTCACCTATGTTATGGGGAGATGAAACAAGGCCCTTTTCCTGAGCCATGAGCACAAGATCATCCAGCTCGCTTTGCGTAAAAGTGGCAATGCCGCAGGTGGATGGGTCATTGTGATATGGACGGCGGAGAAAAGCAGTCTTACCTCCGAGGGAGCCGTCAGTCAGCAGCTTAAGAGAACCTATCCTGAACATCGGGCTGCCTTCTCCCGTATGATGGCCTTCCTCCAGAAATCTCCTCAATAATGGTTCGGATGCCAGCAAACATTGTTCATATATCCTTACTGGAAGGTTTCCTTCAGCCTCCAGCTGATGGTAAGCGTCAAGGACTTTCTGATATTCGCCGGCGGAAATGGCTTCAAAATCGTCAGTATGTATGGAAGTGATGCCACAGGCCAGGGCGTTCCTGGCGCCATTCACGATAAGCCGTTTGATGTCGCTGACCTGGAGTTTGGGAAGCGCATCGTACACCAGATCTCTGGCAGCTTCAGCAAAAATTCCGAGAGGTTCTCCTTCTTCGTCAAAAGTTATATGACCACCGGGAATCTGCTGTGTCTTCCTGTCTACACCCATGACCTCAAGGGCCTTGCTGTTGACCGAAATGATGTGTGCGCATGAGCGGGTATAGAACATAGGTATCTCTGTAGTTATCTTGTCCAGATCATATCGATTGGGATAACGCGTATCTTCCCAGTCATCGGTATTCCAGCCTCGTCCCTGGAGCCATGTAAGTCCGGGATGATCTCTAAGAAAGTCTTTTCCAAGACGGATAAGGTCATCCATAGATCTTGCACTGTAAAGATTTACTTTTTCGAGGCTGTAGCCATAGCTCAGCAGATGCATATGGCTGTCAGAAAAACCTGGCAGCATTGTTTGGCCATGGAGATCATACATGACCGTATCATCGGATCTAAGTTTCAAGATCTCATCGTCAGATCCGACACGCATGATGATGCCATTTTTTACTGCTACAGCCTGAGCTTGCGGAATGGCGTCATCCATTGTATAAATTCTTCCGTTATAGAAGATGGAATCCATTTGACCCTCCTTTTTAACTTTAAATATATTTTATTAAAATATATTTTATTAAAATATA
>ERZ779866.225-NODE-225-length-63928-cov-6.164107_pt1 | contig 63928 bp, 60 predicted proteins | sample MGYA00511248_ERZ779866 | MGnify/ENA primary metagenome ERZ779866 (study PRJEB29588, sample SAMEA2155758) | human gut metagenome | biome: human gut; feature: human-associated habitat; material: faeces | place: Denmark | collected 2008/2010 ... | reverse complement strand
TTTTCCATCTTCTACTGGTATTTCTTGTGTATTATTCCCTGCTTTTATAGTTTCTTCTAGTATAGGTGTATTTCCTGTTTTTTCATATACGGTAATTTGTGCAGAAGTAATACTGTTTTCTGTATCGATTAAGTCAAAGCTAACATTGGCTTTTCCTTCAAATGTTTCTTCTAATTTATATGATTTTTCATCAATAAATGGTATGTCTTTTAATATGCTTACAGAAAAGTTGTAGTCTGTTTTTACTTCTTCGTTATTTGAAAGTATTACTTTTGAAAATTTAAAGTCTTTTCTCTCTGCTATATTTCCTACATTTAGTTTTACTTTGTATTCATTTCCAATTGTGTTTTGTACTTCATATTCGTTGTCATTTATTATTACTTTCTTAATTGATACATCATCATAGTTTATATCAGCTACAAATGATATTTCTATTTCTTGATTTTTATTTGGATAATAATTTTCTGTGCTAACATTTTCTATTTTTACTTCATATTCTCTTTTATGTTCTATCTTTTTTATCAAAAGTGTTAAATCTGTTACTGTGATTTTTTTGTCTTCATTTAAATCTGCATTTTCTAATTTATCAGCTGGTAATTCTTCAAGTCCAATTAAATGTTTTTCAGCTAATTCTACATCATAATTTGCAGCCTGTATAAGCCTTAAAAGAATGTTTTCAACATCTTCGCCCACATAACCTGCTTCGGTAAGTGTTGTGGCGTCCGCAATAGCAAAGGGAACGTCAAGAGCTTTTGCCAAAGTCTGTGCAAGCAATGTTTTACCAACACCGGTAGGTCCCAGCAAAAGCACATTACTCTTAGCAAAGTCCACATCCTCGTCGTGGTTTAAAATACGCTTATAGTGATTATAAACCGCAACACTCAATGTGATTTTGGCACTGTCCTGACCAATAACATAATCGTCAAGGATAGCTTTCAGTTCCTTTGGCTTTAAAAGATGTGAATTATCAAATACAACCTCGTTATCTTCGTGGTTATGAGCTGCCATTTCTCCGTCTTCAATTATAGACATACACAGCTCAACACACTGGTCGCAGATATATACCCCGTTGCCTGCGATCATTCTTCCGGCAAGCTCCTGTGGTTTGCCGCAAAAAGAACATCTCACCTGCTGATCATTTTTTTTACTGGGCATCAATTAAACCTCTCTTATCTTTTCTCAATAACTTTGTCAATAAGTCCATACTCCAAAGCCTGCTGAGCGGTCATAAAGTTGTCACGCTCTGTGTCACGAGCAATCACATCAAAAGGCTGTCCTGTATTCTTTGCAAGAATTTCATTAAGACGCTTTTTAGTGTGAAGAATGTGCTTTGTATGGATTTCAATGTCAGTTGCCTGACCCTGTGCGCCGCCGCTTGGCTGGTGAATCATAATGTCGCTGTTTGGAAGAGCCATTCTCTTGCCCTTTGTACCGGCAGCAAGAAGGAAAGCGCCCATGCTTGCAGCCATGCCCATGCAGATTGTAGAAACATCGCACTTGATGTACTGCATTGTGTCATAGATTGCAAGTCCGTCGGTAACAGAACCGCCTGGGCTGTTGATGTAAAAGCTTATATCCTTAGAAGGATCCTGACCCTCAAGGTAAAGAAGCTGAGCAACTATAAGACTTGCTGATGTGCTGTTAACTTCCTCATTCAGCATAATAATTCTATCATTGAGCAAGCGGGAGAAAATATCATATGAACGCTCTCCACGGCTGGTCTGCTCTACTACATAAGGTACTAAGCTCATAAATATACCATCCTTTCAGGAAAGAATTATCGGCAGCCAAACATATTTTATTCACCATTATCAGGAATAATGAACATTTTTTGTTAAACATCCATGCCGGCTGCCAAAAAATAAAAAACCATTTTATAGGCTTTTCGCAGACGCCAAAAAAGCATCTGCGAAATATAATAATATTGCTAAATTATTTCTCGATTGCGTTCTCTCTTACGAGATCCATTGCCTTTTCTACTTTGATATCCTCAACAAGGCCATCCTTGCCGATGATTTCCTTAACCTTTTCTACATCCATTTTGTAGTTCTCTGCAAGCTTGTTGTACTCAGCCTCAATAGCCTCATCATTAACTTCGATGTTCTCAAGCTCTGCAATCTTCTCAAGAGCAAGTCTGATCTTAACTCTCTTCTCAGCCTCTGGCTTGTACATATCCTCAAGACCCTTCATGTCCATGCCAACATATCTGAGGTATGTTTCCATATCCATGCCCTGTGAACGCAGACGCATGTCAAACTCTCTGATCATATCTCTTACCATGTTGTTGTACATAGCCTCAGGAATTTCGCCCTGAACAAGCTCGATAAGCTTTTCAACAAGCTGATTTTCCTTGTGCTTGTCAGCCTCTTCAAGAAGGCGCTTGCCGATTGTTTCCTTAAGCTCTTCCTTGTACTCTTCAAGTGTTTCCTTCTCGCTTACATCCTTAACGAAATCATCGTTAACTTCCGGAAGCTCTTTTGTCTTTATCTCGTGGAGCTTAATCTTAAACTCTGCATCCTTGCCTGCGAGATCCTCTGCCTGATAGTCCTCTGGGAACTTAACGTTGATTGAGAACTCCTCATCAGTGTTGTGTCCGCAAATCTGCTCTTCAAAGCCTGGGATAAACTGGCCTGCGCCGAGCTTGAGGTTATAGTTTTCAGCCTTGCCGCCGTCGAAAGCTTCGCCGTCAACAAATCCATCGAAGTCAATAACAACAACGTCGCCGTTCTCTGCAGCTCTGTTATCAACAGTTACCATTCTGCTGTTTCTGTCTCTAACCTTCTCAATCTCATCGTTGATGTGGTCCTCTGTAACCTCAGTTGACTTCTTCTCAAACTCGATTCCCTTGTAGCCTTCGATTGTGATTTCTGGCTCAACAATGATTGTAGCCTTGAATGTGAAGCCCTCGTCTCCTGCTTCAACAGCCTCCAAAGCGTCTACAGCAACAAGCTTAAGGTCTGCTTCTCTAACAGCTGCTTCGAGAGCCTCTGGATAGCACTCCTGCATTGCATCATCATAGAAAACTTCTTTTCCGTACATTTTCTCGATAACAGCCTTAGGAGCCTTACCCTTACGGAATCCGTGTATGTTAATGTTTTTAACCTGCTTACGGTAAACCTTGTCGATTGCCTTTTTAAAAGCATCGCCGTCTACAGTAATCTCAAGTACATATGTGTTTGTATCAGTTTTATTGGTATTTTTTAAAGCCATTTTCATTTCCTCCTGTTTAACAACGCAATAACTATGTTAGTATAGCATATAAATAAGATTTTTGCTATAGTTTTTTTAATATTTTCAAGATTTTTTCACCGATTATCTAACCAAAAACGGTGTAAAATTTATATTATCACAGGAAATCAGTCTAAATTCTATATCCCTGTAAATTCCGTTAACCGCATATCTCTTTGCCATGGAACCGTGCAGGTGTCCATAATAGCACTTTTTTATGCCGTTTTCAATGAGCAAATCTATAATGGGTGTACATTCCTTATCCCCGAAAACCGGCGGATAGTGGAAAAAAGCAACCATTTCCTTGCAGTCAAGCTTTTTAGCGCAGTCTATGGAAGTTTTCAATCTTCCAAGCTCTCTGTTTAAAACCTTTGTGTCCTCTTCGCTTTCAGGCTCAAGACACCACCCTCTTGTTCCGCACAAAGCAAAATCACCGCAGGAATAACTGTTGTTGAAAAGTATATTGAGGGTTTTAAATCCCATTTTTTCAATATACTCGTCCATTTTCTTTTTGGTTGCCCACCAGTAATCGTGATTGCCCTTTAGAATGATTTTTTTACCCGGAAGATTTTCAAGAAAGGTAAAATCCTTTTCACATTCCTCAAGCTTCATAGCCCAGGAAATATCTCCGGCAATCACCACAGTGTCATCCTCTTTTACCAGAAGACGCCAGTTTTTTTCAAGTCTTTCCACATAATCTGACCAGCCCTTAAAAATATCCATTGGCTTGTCAGTACCAAGGGAAAGATGTGTGTCCGCAATAGCAAACAGTGACATCACTCTACACCAAGCACATTCAAAACGTAGTCTGCCATGTTTTCGGACTTAACCACGTCTTCAAAACGAACCTTCTTGTCCTTAATAGCCATAAGAGGCTTTGGAACCTGAGTATTTGTAAGCTCTTTGAGCATATCCACAATAGCAAAATCATCCTCAGGAAGCTCTTTATTGCCGGAAACTGCCTCCATAACAGCTCTTGAGAACTTGTATGGGCTTGCTGTTGATGCAAGAACGCAAGGAGTTTTATCGCCTGTCTCGTCAACATACTTGCCGTAAACATTTACTGCAACCGCAGTATGTGTGTCACAGAGGTAGTTGTTCTCCTTGTACATCTTACCTATTGTTTCCTTTGTTGCAGTATCGTCGCAGTAGCCGCCGTAGAAGAGCTTCTGAATCTGAGATTTAACCTCATCGTCAACAGTGTACTTACCTGTTGTTTTAAGCTCTGTAATCCACTGAGCGGTCTTTACATCGTCGTTTCCGGAAAGCTTATAGAGAAGTCTTTCAAGGTTGCTGGAAACAAGAATATCCATAGACGGTGAAACTGTAGTGTAAAAATCACGGTTTTTGTCATAAACTCCGGTGTTGATAAAATCAGTAAGAACATTGTTGGAGTTTGAAGCACAGATAAACTTGTTTACTGGCATACCCATGCAGTAGCCGTAGTAAGCTGCAAGAATATTACCGAAATTACCTGTAGGAACAACAATATTTATCTTGTCACCCATAGCTATCTTACCACTGTTAACCATATCGCAGTAAGCTGAAATATAATAAACAATCTGAGGAAGCAGTCTGCCCCAGTTAATGGAGTTTGCGCTGCTGAAAAGCATATTGTTTTTATCAAGCTTTTCAATAATTTCCTCTGTTGTAAAAATCTTCTTAACGCCTGTCTGAGCATCGTCGAAGTTGCCCTCGATTGCGCAAACATTTACATTTGAACCCTCCTGGGTGTTCATCTGTTTTTTCTGCATAGGGCTTACGCCGTCAACAGGATAGAAAACAATAATCTTTGTGTGGTCAACATCCTTAAAGCCTTCCAAAGCGGCTTTACCTGTGTCACCTGAAGTTGCAACGAGAATAACTGCGTCCTTGCCGTCGCCTGTTTTCTGCAAAGATTTTGTAAGGAGATGAGGAAGAATCTGCAAAGCCATATCCTTAAAAGCGGATGTAGGACCATGCCAAAGCTCCAAAATATTCATCTCTTTGCCGTCAAAGGTTTCTGCCTTGAGAGGAGCAGGATTGTCGCTCTCAAATTTTTCTGCTGTATAGGCGCTGTCAACACACTGAGCAATTTCTTCAGCAGTAAAATCGCTGAGGAAATCTCCTAAAATCTTTTTTGCTCTTTCGTTGTAGCTCATTTTGCAGAGATTTTCAAACACACTTTTGTCATATGCAGGAAAATCACAAGGTACAAAAAGTCCGCCATCGCTTGAGATGCCCTGTGCAATGGCACGAGCCGCAGAAACGACTTCTTTTTTATTTTCTGTGCTGTTATATAACATAAAACCATCCTTTCGGGTTCTTTTACAGTTTCTATACAAGATAACATTGTACACCATAGAGCGCTAAATGTCAAAGTTTTCAAAAAAATTATAGGCATTTTCAAAGAAAAGTTTTGAAACCAGCCTTTCGCTGTAGTTATGTTTCAGGAAAAGCTCGTAAAGATTTTCCATACTTTCAATCCCGGTAATGCCCTTTGGCATATCTGTTCCGTCAAAATCAGAGCCAATGCACAGGTGATTTTCTCCCCCTAAAGAGAGGAAATGTTCTGTGTGTCTTAGAATGTCTTCGATTACCGATTTCTCAGGATTGTAGTTTAAAAAGCTTCGGCAAAAATTAAGACCAACAACTCCGTCCTTTTGACATATTATTTTAAATTGTTCGTCGGTAATATTTCTGGGATTATCGGTTATTTTTCTCGAGTTACTGTGACTTACGGCAATTGGAGATGTTGAAATCTGAGCAGTCTCATAAAATAACTTATCGGAGCCGTGGGACACATCCACGACTATCCCCAATCGGTTCATTTCCCTTATAACATCTTTTCCAAGTGGTGTGAGTCCTGAATCCCTCTCCGCCTTTACGCCGCTTCCCAAAGAATTCTCTCCATTCCATGTGAGAGTTATCATATTCACGCCGCAGTTTTTAAGAGCAGTTAAGTCATCAATATTTTTTATAAGTCTGCCGTTTTCCAAAGTAAAAATAACACCATGCGTCCTGTTTTCAATCACAGACTTTAAATCGGAAAAATCACTGCAAACTGTTACATGATTTTCTTCACACTCTTTTTTAAGCTTCAGGTATGCTTTATCAAACAGATTTTTACCGTAGTCATCCGTCACATCGTCGGGAATCCAAACAGCTATACACTGAATCCATGGACAATACTTTTTACCTCTGTCAAAGGAAAGCTGAAAAGGCGGAAGCTCATCCCCCTCAAACAAAACTCCCTGAGAAAAGCTGTTTTTCTGAGGTTTATAAATATTTTCGTTCAGTGTTTTATTTTCTGTAACAGCCCTGTAAAGGGTATCGCAGTGTAAATCAAAAAATCGCATAGTCAGACCTGCTTCCAAAAGCGTTCTTTATATGGTTTATCTCATAATTTTTTAGTTTTTCGTCGGTGTACACCTCTATGATATCATATCTCATTGGAGGCTTTATATTTTTACCTGCTAAATAACAGCAGGAAGCTTTCATTATTTTCTGTTGTTTTTTGAAGTTAACCGATACACAGGCAGGAATAACAGACCCCAGCTTTCGTGTTTTAACCTCTACAAAAACATAGGTTTTTTCATCCCTGGCTATTATATCTATTTCGGCAAATTTCAGGCGATAATTTCTTTCAACAATCTTATAGCCTTTCTTTTTAAGGTATTTGCAGGCCTTATCTTCCCCGAATTTTCCCTTATCAAGATGATTTATTTCCTTACTGCCAAATATATTCAAAAAGCTTCCCACTATTTCACCACATCATTTCAGTATTTTCTTCAAAAAGCTGGGTCTGTGAACTTCACAAGGGCCGTATTTTTTTAATGCTTCAACATGAACTTTTGTGCCGTAGCCCTTGTGCTTTTCAAATCCGTACTGAGGATAATCAACTGCATACTGACGCAAAATTCTGTCCCTTGAAACCTTTGCAAGTATTGAAGCTGCGGCAACCGACATAGACTTTGCGTCACCTTTCACCACTGCTTCGCAGTCTATTTCCAAAGGAGGCTTTCTGTTTCCATCGATGATTGCAAAATCCACGGGATTTTTAAGTTCTTCAACCGCTCTTTTCATAGCGAGCATTGCGGCATTTAAAATGTTTATTTCTTCAATCTCTTCAACCGTTGCAAAAGCTATAGACCAGTCAAGAGCCTGCTCTGTTATAACGTCGAAAAGAGCTTCCCTTTTCTTTTCGGTAAGCTTTTTGGAGTCGTTTACACCCTCAAGAATAAGTCCTTTAGGCAAAACAACAGCGGCGGCACATACAGGCCCAGCTAAAGGACCTCTTCCCGCTTCATCCACTCCGCACACAAGGTTATATCCCTTTTCGTACGCTGTATTTTCATAATAAAGCCAATCCATTTTTAACCTCACACATTCTCAGGAAGCTCAAGGGTTATTCTGCCAAGCTTTGCCCCTCTGAACTCGTCCAAAACCATTGATGCTGCACGCTCTGTGTCTGCTTCTCCTCCGGATATAAGCATTCCTCTTTTTCTTGCCACAACCTCCAGCAGCTCATAGCCCTGCATATTTTTGTAATCAACCTCTGCAAGCTTCAGTCTTTCAACAAACTGAGGTGTGCTTTTCACTGAAAGAAACTCCAAAAGACGGGAAGCAAGCTGCTCTGTATCCACAATTTCATCCTTAACAGAGCCCATAAACGCAAGGTGTTCTCCAACTACCTTATCGTCAAATTTTGGCCACAAAACTCCCGGGGTGTCGAGAAGTTCAAAGCCCTTTGCTACTGTAAACCACTGATTACCTCTTGTAACGCCCGGTCTGTCTTCTACCTTAGCTCTGTTTTGCTTTGCAATTCTGTTTATAAATGAAGATTTTCCAACATTCGGAACTCCAACAACCATAACTCTTATGCTTCTGTTTACCATTCCTTTATTTTTCCATGCGGCAATTCTTTCTGCAAGAACCTCTTTAACTGCCGGTATAAACTTGTTAAGTCCCTTTCCGCTTTTACAGTCAACAGGAATAGCCACTATTTTATTGGCTTTAAAATATTCAATCCATCTTGCAGTTGCATTGGGGTCAGCCATATCACACTTATTTAAAAGCACAACACGTGGTTTTGAGCCGACGATTTCTGCTAAATCCGGGTTTCTGCTGCTTACAGGTATTCTTGCGTCGATAATCTCTGCAACTGCGTCAACCAGCTTCAGAGATGACTGTATTTTTCTTTTGGTTTTGGTCATATGACCCGGAAACCATTGTATATTTTGAATTTCGCTCATAACTTTCCTTTCAAATCTACATATAAAATTTGAAACGGCTTTAATAAATAAAACCGTTTCATCCTAATCAATTTTAAATTTTAACCTATAACTGAAATTCTGTCAAATGGATAAACTAAAAACTGAGCTTTACCAATGATGTCGCTTTCATGTACAAGGCCTACAGCCTGATGTCTGCTGTCAACAGAAGCGTCTCTGTTGTCACCCATAACAAAAACATAACCGTCCGGAATTGTGGAAGGCACGTCCCACTCAATTCCTGTTGTTGTTTCGCCCTTTACATAAGGCTCGTCTATTATTTTACCATCTACCAAAACTCTGTTTTTATCTTCCTCGATAGAAATACTCTGACCGCCCACGGCAATTACCCTGGCAATCAAAGCTGTACTTTCTCCGGATTCGTTGTCGGCATTTATAACAACAACATCTCCCTGCTGTGGCGTATACAAGAAATTTGTGAGGATAATGGTGTCATTTTCAGCCAAAGTATCCTCCATAGAATCGCCCACTACAGTGACCGGACGGAAAAAGAATACAAGCAGAACCACGATTAAAATAACACAGATAACCAAACAGCGTATCCATCCAAACAAACCGCTTACGAAACCTCTTTTGTGAAGCACAACGGTTTCCATAGCATCGTCGTTGTTTGCAGTACCCATATAGCTCTGTTGTGCATAATTAAAATTATCATCGTATTTGTATCTGCCCATCTGATCTCCTCCTTTTTAATATAAAGGCTCTTATCTATTATAAAACAGATAAGAGTCTGTTACAATAGCTTTTAGATTTTTTACTCAATAAATCCAAATCTGTCAAAAGGAAATACCACAAAAACGGCTTTTCCAACGATATCATCAACATTTACAAGACCTATATCCTTATATCTGCTGTCCATGGATATATATCTGTTATCACCCATAACAAAAACATATCCCTCCGGAATTACCTCAGGGATTTCTGCTGTTCCCTCAATAGTTTCACTGGAAATATAAGGTTCATCAAGAACCTTTCCGTCAACAATAACCTGCTGATTTTCAAAATCAATTTCCAAGGTTTGACCTTCAGTAGCAATAACTCTCTTAACTATGGGCTTTGAATAACCCTCTTCGGATTTACCCACAACAATAACATCGCCGTCTTTTGGCTGATATCCCATCTTGGTTACAATGATTTTATCTCCGCTTTCCAAGGTGTGCTGCATAGAGCGTCCGTCAACAATAACCATTGTAAAAACAAATGTAATTATCAGTATCAAAATAGACGCAGAAATTAAAACAGAACGCAAAATATCGTACACTCCGGCAACTCCGGAATTATCTAATGGTTCTATTGTTGAGTAAATCTCGTCATTTTTTTTACTTTTTTTCATGAGTACCACTTCTTTAAAAAAATTAAGCTAAAAAAGCAAAAAGGGACGGGTAAGACCGCCCCTTCCAGTAGGTTTTACTTACGGATTTCTTCCTTAACCTTAGCAGCCTTACCAACTCTGTCACGAAGATAGTACAGCTTGCTTCTTCTAACTTTACCGTGTCTAACAACCTGAATGTCCTTTACATTTGGTGAATGTACAGGGAATACTCTCTCTACACCAACACCGTAAGAAACACGACGAACAGTAAATGTTTCAGCAACACCGCTGCCCTTTCTTGCAATAACAGTGCCTTCAAACATCTGAATTCTTTCTCTTTCGCCTTCACGGATATTAACTGAAATCTTTACAGTATCACCGATTGAAAACTCAGGGATTTCACTTTTTACAGAACTAGCTGCAATTGTCTTTAATGCGTCCATAAACATCCTCCTAATATTTTCAGACATTCGTACCCCTTTGGGCAGAGGACTGTCCGCTTCAAAATGACGGCTTTCGCCGTTATTTGAACCCCATCACAAAACGTGACGGTTTCAAACGCTCTAAAATAATACCATATAATCAGACTTTTTTCAAGTCTTTCAGGGCATTTTTTTAATATATTTCTGTCAATATCCGATTTTCTTCAATTTTTCTAAAAAATTTGAAAAATACTCCGGCAAATTTGAATCAAATTCCAAATACTCGCCGGTCACAGGATGGATAAATCCTATTTTCTTAGCATGAAGACATTGTCCTGTAAAATCATTTAAAGGCTTTCCGTAAACATCGTCGCCGGCTACAGGATGTCCCAAATACGCCATATGTACCCTTATCTGATGAGTTCTGCCTGTTTCAAGCTTGCAGGCTATATGAGAATAGTTTCTAAACTCCTCTAAAACCCTGTAATGTGTAACCGCATTTTTGCTGTTTTTTTCAGTAACACACATTTTCTTTCTGTCCACATGGTGCCTGCCTATTGGCGCATTTACAGTACCCTCAGGCTCTTTAAATCTTCCGCAGACAACAGCTTCATATTCCCTGGTAAAGCTGTGCTCTTTTATCTGCTCAGCAAGTCCCTTATGAGCAAAATCTGTTTTAGCTACAATGAGCAATCCGCTGGTATTTTTATCAATTCTGTGAACTATTCCGGGACGCAAAATCCCGTTTATACCTGACAGACTGTCTTTGCAGTGATAAAGCAGCGCATTTACCAATGTTCCCTCGTAGTTTCCTGCGGCAGGATGAACCACCATTCCTTTCGGCTTATTGACAACCAAAAGGCTGTCATCTTCATAAACAATATCCAAAGGTATATTTTCCGCCTTAGCTTCGTATTCAACAGGTTCGGGGATTGAAATTTCCACTTCGTCCCCTGTTTTTATCTTATAGTTTTTAGCTGCGCTTTTTTTGTTTACAGTAACTTTTCCGTCTTCAAGAAGCAGTACCGCCGCAGACCTCGTTAAATCCTCAACCATATCTGCAAGGTATTTATCAAGTCTTGTGCCTGCTTCTGTTTCGCCGGCAGTAAAATTCAAAACTCTGTCCATTTTATAACCTTACTTTTCAATTTTTTCTGTGTTTTCCAGTTTCTTTTCGGATTTAAAAAAGTCTGAGAAAAACAATACGTAAACTGCAAACAAAACCGCTCCGAAAACAACACAGTAGTCGGCAAAATTACAGATAGGCGGGAAAAATGAGAGTCTGAAATAATCTATAACATATCCGTAAAGAATACGGTCTATCATGTTTCCTATTCCTCCGCCGATAATCAGCGCAATGGAAATATAGTAGAGCTTTTTCTCGTTCTTATTTCTGAACAAAAGATACACCATAACCACCATTGCTATTGCGGTAAAGATAACAAATATCCATCTTGCGCCCTCAAACATACCGAAGGACATTCCTGTGTTTTCATAATATACAAGGTCTATAAGATTATCTATAACACTGACTGCACCTACAGGCTGTAAGTAAGCCACAACAAAATACTTTATAAGTTGGTCTGCCGCTACAAGCAAAGCCGCCAAACCAAGGGCTATAATTGCCAATCACAACACCTCTTTTAGCTTTTATATTATAAGAAAAGCGGTGTGTTATCCACGCCGCTTTTCACAATTATTATTTCAAAATTTCAGCACAACGTGCGCAAAGTGTAGGATGCTCACTGTTCTGACCTACAGTATCACTGTAAACCCAGCAGCGTTCGCACTTCTCACCCTCTGCCTTTTCAACAACTACATTGATTTCGTCGCTGTCGCCCTTAACAAGTTCTACCTTTGAAACAATGAATACAGCAGTAAGTTCACCGAGAACGGAATTAACAAACTCATAGTTATCACCGCCGCAGGTAAGAACGATTTTTGATTCAAGAGAGCTTTTGATAAGCTTGTTCTTAACTGCAACCTCGATTGACTTCTTAACAAGGTCACGGAGTTCGTGAATTCTGTCCCAACGAGCCATAAACTCAGCGTCAATATCAACGTCAACCTTAGCAGGCATCTCGTTAAAGAGGACACATTCCTTATCGCAGTTGCTGCCGTGTGGCATATATCTCCAGATTTCATCTGATGTATATGCAAGGATTGGGCTGATCATTCTTGTCATAGCGTCAAGGATCATATAAATTGTTGTCTGAGCAGCTCTTCTGCTTGCGCTGTCTGCTTTTTCTGTGTAAAGTCTGTCCTTCAAAACATCAAGATAGAAGTTAGACATATCAACAACGCAGAAGTTGTGAATGCTATGATATACCTGATGGAACTCATAAGCATCATAACCTGCTCTTACCTTGTCGTTAAGCTCGTTGAGCTTTGCAATAGCCCATTTATCAATTGGGTACAAGTCCTCAACATCAACCATATCTGTATCAGGGTTAAAGTCGTTAAGGTTACCCAGAATATATCTTGCAGTATTTCTAATCTTTCTGTAAGCTTCAGAAAGCTGTTTGAGGATATCCTTTGAAATACGGATATCTGCATGGTAGTCGGAAGAAGCAACCCAAAGTCTGAGTACATCTGCGCCGTACTGCTCAACAATCTCCTGTGGGTCGATACCGTTTCCGAGAGACTTACTCATCTTTCTTCCTTCACCGTCAACAACCCATCCGTGTGTAAGAACTGCCTTATAAGGAGCTGTTCCCTTTGTTGCAACGGAAGTGAGAAGTGATGACTGGAACCAGCCTCTGTACTGGTCTGCGCCCTCAAGGTACAAATCAGCAGGCCACTTGAGATAATCTCTCTGCTCCAAAACAGCAGCATGTGAAGAACCACTGTCAAACCATACGTCCATGATATCCTGTTCTTTGTTAAAGTGTGTGCCTCCGCACTTAGGACACTTTGTACCCTCAGGCAAAATCTCAGAAGCATCGTATTTAAACCAAGCGTCTGAACCTTCTTTTCTGAAAAGGTCTGCTACTGCCATCATGGCATCTCTGTCAATATAAGGCTCGCCGCAGTCCTTGCAGAAGAAGATTGGAATAGGAACACCCCATTTACGCTGACGGGAAATACACCAGTCTTTACGCTCCTTAACCATTGATGTAATTCTGTCTTTACCCCAACCAGGAATCCATTCAACCTCGTTGATAGCCTTTACAGCTTCGTCCTTAAAGTCTTCAACAGAGCAGAACCATTGGTCTGTTGCTCTGAAAAGAACAGGATTCTTACATCTCCAGCAGTGAGGATACTGGTGGATAATCTTTTTGAGAGCAAACAATGCGCCAATGCTGTCAAGATGCTGTGCAATAGGCTTATTTGCATCTCCTGTAAGCAAGCCTGCAAACTGACCTGCTTCCTCAGTGAGTCTGCCGTCAGCATCAACAGGAACTACGATCGGAATTTCAGGATAATTTTTGCATACATCATAGTCCTCAACACCATGGCCAGGAGCTGTATGAACGCAGCCTGTACCGCTTTCCAAAGTAACGTGGTCGCCCACGATTACAAGGGATTCTCTGTCGAGGAAAGGATGCTGAGCCTTCATGTATTCAAACTCAATACCCTTCATTGTGCCTACAACTTCGTAATCCTCTTTGCCGGCTTCCTTCATTGCATCAGCAGCAAGTGCTTCTGCCATAATATAGTATTCATCACCGCATTTGATGATGGAATAATCAAAATCAGGTCCAAGGCAAATTGCAACGTTACCAGGAAGTGTCCATGTGGTTGTTGTCCAAATTACAAAATAGCACTTCTCAGGTTCAATTCCCAAAGCCTTGAGCTTGCCCTGGTCATCATTAACCTTAAATTTTACGTAGATAGAGTGACATGGGTCTTCTGCGTACTCGATTTCTGCTTCTGCAAGAGCTGTCTTACAGTCAGGGCACCAGTAAACAGGCTTCAAGCCCTTGTAGATGTAACCCTTGCAAGCCATCTCTGCAAAAATTTCAATCTGTTTTGCCTCAAACTCAGGAAGAAGAGTGATATAAGGATTATCCCACTCGCCTATAACGCCAAGACGTTTAAACTGATTTCTCTGGTCATCAAGATATCCCAAAGCAAACTCACGGCAAATCTTTCTTATCTCCAGCTCGGAAATTGTTGTTGAATTTTCAACGCCTGCTTTTGCTCTTGCTTTAAGCTCTGTAGGAAGTCCGTGTGTATCCCAACCCGGCACATAAGGTGACTTAAAGCCTGACATATTCTTGTATCTTACAATAATATCCTTTAATACCTTGTTAAGTGATGTTCCAAGATGGATATTGCCGTTTGCATAAGGAGGGCCGTCGTGCAAAACGAACAAAGGCTTACCCTCGTTTTTCTCCATCAGTTTTTCATAAATTTTTTCCTGCTCCCAACGCTTCAAAGTTTCCGGCTCGCTTTTTGGAAGTCCAGCTCGCATAGGAAACTCAGTCTTCGGAAGATTGAGCGTTGCATTATAATCCTGTGGCATACCAATAATCTCTCCAAACCTATTTAAATCAATTCATCGCCAAAACTGCCAAACTGCAATCCGGCTCTGTAAAATTATATATAAAATAAATATATACTAAATTCAAGTCAGAATATTACTCCTGAACCTCGTTATTGCCTTCCATTTCATTTTCAGAAGCTTCTGTGATAACCTCTCCCTCAAACTCAACCTCTGAAGGCTGAACATCTGTCAAAAGTTCTTCTGATGCAGTTTCTGCCTCTTGTTCAACAGGTGCAGTTTCTTCCTCTTTGCTGTCGTAGAGTTTTTCGTTTAACTCCTCAACGTCCTGCTGTGTAGGAAGTTCGCTTATTACCTCAATATGCTTTTTATACATAGCGAGCACTGCATCTCTCAAATCAGCAGCATCTTTCTCAAGCTTGAGCATCTCATCCTTCTTAGCAAGAACAGCTTTGTTTGCGTCCATAACCATAAGCTGAGCACGTGCCTCGGCGTCTTTAATAATTCCTTCTGCTTTTTCATTTGCGTCTTTAATTGTCTCATCAGAAATTCTCTGAGAAGATATAAGAGCATTTCTTACAATCTCTTCGTCAGCACGATATTTTTCAATTCTGTTTGCAAGAATATCCATTTTTCTGATAAGGTCGGACTTTTCTCTTTTCATCTGTTCAAAAGTTGCAACTACATCGTCAATGAAGCTGTCAACATCATCGGGATGATAGCCGCCGCCTCTGTTTGCTTTTCTAAAGCTTATATTCTTGATTTCATCAATAGTAAGCATCTAAACGCACTCCTGTCGTAATTTTATTTTATGTCACAACAAAGTCAACACTATTAGTAATCTGAAAAAGGCTGTGTGCTGTCACAACCTTTATTGTAAATATATCTGATACTATTGTCTTATAATATCATATTCCGAAAAGAAAATCAAACATAAATAAGCAATTTTAAGAGTATTTTTTTACTGAAATCTTAATTCTTCCTTTTTTTGTATTGCCATTTAAGGAATCAATTATAAATTTACCCTTTTTTCTTACAGTGATTGTATCTCCGCATTTAACCAAAACATCCTGCTTTGAAACTTCACTGCTGTTTATAAACACATTTTTTGAAAAAATAAGTGACGAAGACTTGTCACGGCTTAAACCGGTCAAAGCAGAAACCATACAGTCAAGACGCATTGAGCTGACTGTTATGTCAATGTCGATAAATTTGTTCCCTGCCGATATAACCGGCGGAATTATTTTACTTATTTTAACACCGACTCTGCCCACCTTATCAATGTTCAGAGAAATATAATCGGCCATATCATCCTTAACAAAAACAACTGCTCTGCCTTCTGTGACAACTATGTCCCCTATACAATTTCTTTTTATTCCCTGGGCCATAAGCGCACCGAGAAAATCTCTGTGACTAAGCTCAAATTCCTTTTTATATTCAAAAGTAAGGGGAACTATGGGAAAATCATCTGTACAATCCGAAGGCTCTATATAATCAGGCAGCGCCGCAAAAATTTTTCTTTCCGCCTGCTCATAGCCTCCAAAAAGCACAAAACGAGAAAAAGCATTGCTGTCTGCCGTTTTTACGGCAACATGAATCTCATGCAGATTCAGAAAATCCGAAAAACATGGACAACAACGCTTTTCCGATAATGATATTAAATCACATATTTTTGCTGATAGGATAGAATCCTCATCAGAAAAAGCATCACCTTTTAATTTTTTCATCAAAGATACAAGCCGTTATTCTCAAGTTCGTCGAGGAGGTCATCACCTGTAAGCTCAACATTGTTAGGAATAATGATATATGTATTTGCGGCAACCTTCTTTATCTGTCCGCCCTTAGCATAAGCAACACCGCTGAGGAAGTCGATAATTCTTCTTGCCATATCCTTGTTTGTATTTTCAAGGTTAAGAACAACTGTGTGAAGCTTAATAAGCTCGTCCGCAATAGTTCTTGTCTCTTCACCAAATCTCTCAGGCTTAAAGAGAACAACCTGAAGCTTTGCTGTTGCACTGAAATTAACCACTTTATTTCCTCCGTTCATAGAATTGTTGAAGTTTCTTCTCTGATAAGAGTCTCTCTGAGGCTGTCTTTCAACAGGCTCTTCTTCCTCATACTCATCCTCTATGTCTTCTTCGTCCTCGTCGTATTCGTTCATATCATCTTCGTACTCGTAATCTTCTTCGTTATCTCCCCAAAGATTCTTTATCTTATTTACTAACCCTGCCATAGAAAATTCCTCCAATGAAATGTTTATTGTTTGTACAGGCGTGGACCAAAGAGAGCAGAACCGACTCTAATCATAGTCGCACCCTCCAAAATAGCCTCACGGTAATCTGCCGACATACCCATCGACAAAATGTCCATACTTATATTATCTATTTTTTTCGACGATATGTCAATAAAAATATTGTGCATATTCTCGAAATATTTTCTGATTTTCTGTGTATTATCACAAATTGGCGGAATTGTCATCAAACCTTTAACATTTATGCCCTCAAAATTAGAAATATTATTTAATAATTCTTCCAGCATTTCAGGCATAACACCGGACTTATTTTCTTCCTTTCCAATATTTACCTCCACCAAAACATCACAAACCAAGCCGTGCTTAATTGCCTGATTGGATACTTCCTGTGCCAATTTTACAGAATCTACCGACTGAATAAGATCGACTTTATCAATTATCTGTCGCACCTTATTGGTCTGAAGATGTCCTATAAACTGCAATGAACACTTCTCAAGATTGTAATAATCATATTTTGACAAAAGCTCCTGAACTTTATTTTCACCGATGTGGTCAAGACCAAGTGAAATTGCGTGATTTATAACTTCAGGACTTACAGTTTTTGTGGCTGCAAGAAAGGTTATATCGTCACCGCTTTTTCCAACAGATGCAGCTGCATTCCATATATTTTCCTGAATGGTTTTAAAATTATATTCCACATCAGTCAATAATTTTTCCGTCATATAGATTACCTCCGCTCACAACAATTTGGTCGTACAGTTCTACTGTTTTACCATTATATAAAACACCTTCTTCAGGTGATGGATCACAAATAACAAAATCGTTGCCTGCATACAAAATTGAAACCTGCTTAAATATAAGCTTGCTTCCGTATTTTACGTAAACACCCTGAACGAGTTTCTGCTCTTCAACGGTGTTTCCGCTTTCATCCTCGTAGGTATAGGTTACATAGTCGTTGTGAAGAGCATCTTTGCTGACTCTGATACCCTCATATGTTTTCAAGCCGATTTGCACTGTTTCAGATCTTATTTTTGAAAGGTCTGAATCCATATAGGAGCACTGCAATATTACAACTCCGTCAGAATCCTCTGTTTCCTGGTTTACCTTTATAACTTTTGCAGGTATATCTCCGGAAAAAGCATAAGGCATCTTGATTGTAACATTTGTTGAACCGTTTGAAAGACTGAACGCCTGGTCAGCAGTAACAGGACATACAACATACCAGTTTAAGCTGTGTATTACCTTTCCGATTGCAGAATCAGGTACATTTGCAGCTGTTACAACATTATTATAGTCATCAAGCGTCACATTTTCAATGTCGTCATAGCTCAAAATATTTTCATATCCATCGCAGGTTGAAACAAAATAACCTGCATATTCGCTGGTAATAGTATAAAGACTGTCCGCCGTTTCGGCCTCAAGCCTTTCTTTTTCCTGCTTCAATTCCTCAATTTCAGAATCAAAGTTTTCAACCTTGCCTGTGAGAATAAGCTTCTGATTTATAAGGTACATAAGTTCAGATACGTTTGTATCCATAGATTTAAAGCTGTTATTATTTAAATCCTCTTGAAACTGTATCAATCGTGAGTCAAGCTGGTTATTTACAGAGTCAAGTCCTATCTGAACATTTACGTTTGTCTGATTCAATCTTTCAAAATTTTCTATTTGTGCGTCCAGTTCTCTGATTTTTTTATGGTTTAGCGCATCTTTTTCTGTTTGAAAGACACTTCCTACCACACCGTTATAACTTATTTTTTCACCGTCATCCACATCGTATGCTACAATTCCCTCTCTATTTGAAAGAATATAGTTTTCATTTCTAACAACATAACCGGTGGTATCGATATAATCTGTCACTTCAATGGAAACTGCGTCCTCTGTCTGAATAGCACTGGCAGATTTTACAATATATGTAACTATAGCAACCGCCACAAGAAGAATAATTCCTCCTGTGACCAGCATACCTTTTTTCTTTTCAGTTCTTTTCACAGAAATTACTCCTTTACTTTTTTACAAGTCCCGCAGAACCGCAGATGTCTGCCGCTTTTTGGAAAACATCTTCAAAATTTCTGCACTCATCAGTAAGTATCCAATTTATATCCTTGTCCCTTCCAAACCAGGTGAGCTGTCTTTTAGCATAACGCCTTGTTTCCTGTTTAAGATGTTCAATACATTCGTCAAGGTTTTTCTCACCGTTGAAATACGGAGCCAATTCTTTATAGCCTATAGCCATAACAGCAGTTGCACCGAGAGGTTTTTTAAGCACCTCTCTGGCTTCTTCCAATAATCCCCGCTCCATCATCAGGTCTACTCTGAGATTTATTCTGTTGTAAAGATTTTGCCTGTCTGCACATTTAAGACCGATTTTAACGGTATCGTAAGGCAGTTCTTCAGGCAGAGAATTTTTAATTTGTTCTGACATTGTAACTCCGGAGGTTTCATATATCTCCAAAGCTCTTATAACTCTTTTGGGATTTCTCTCAACTTTAAGCTTTTCATAGCTTTCAAAATCAATTTCTTTCAACCTTTCCAAAAGAGGCTCAATTCCAAATTCTTTGTATTCCTCGTTTAGTTTTTCCCTAAGCTTAGGGTCAAATTTTTCTTCGGTGAATTTTACACCTTTTAAAAGAGAATCTATGTAAAGGCCTGTTCCTCCGCAGATAATCGGAAGCTTACCTCTTTTATGAACATCCTCTATAATTTTTCCCGCCTGCTCCACATAATCGGCGACGGAAAAAATTTCAGACGGCGGCAAAAAATCCATAAGATGATGAACAACACCGTCTTTTTCCTCTTCATCCGGTTTTGCCGTAGCTATGCTCATTTCCTTGTAAATCTGCATTGAGTCAGCAGATATAACCTCTCCGTCAAAGGCTTTTGCCAAAGCCACGGCAAGAGCTGTTTTTCCGGAAGCGGTTGGGCCAACAACGGTCAAAACTTTGATTTTATCTTTATCAGACATCGGTAATCACACCCTGCCAAATTGTTTTTCTATCTCTCTTTTTGATATTGAAACCACAATAGGTCTGCCGTGGGGGCAGTATCTGAGCTGTGGATTTTCATGGAGAATTTTTACAATTTCCATAAGTTCTGCACTTGAATTGAGGTTTCCGCCTTTTACTGCGGCACGGCAAGCCACATTGTGATAAATCCAATCCATATGCTCTGTGGTAATATCTTTTTTATTTTTTGCGATGTATCCCGCCATTTCAATAACGGAATCGTGTATATCCTTTTCGTCAAGATACTGGGGAGCGCTTCGCACAATCAGTGTTCCGAAACCGAAATCCTCTACATCAAATCCCGCTTCCTTAAACACATCAAGATGAGCTATACTGCTGTCGTAATCCATTTTGTCAAGCAAAACCCTTACAGGATCCAAAAGCATTTGAGAAAAACCTTTTCCCTTTTCTTTTTTAAGTTTTTCATAAAGAATTCTCTCATGAGCCGCATGTTTGTCAATAAGCAGCATCTCTTTTTTCTCGTTTTCAAGGATAATATATGTATTAAAAAGTTCTCCTATAAAACGAGGCAATACTGTTTGCTCATCCTTTTCCAAAAGATTTTCACCTGTAAAGTTTTCTTCTTTAGGCTTTTGCACTGTTTCTGAGGTAACATCATTATCTTTGAAAACCTCTTTATTTAGCTTTGCATAAACATGAGCATTTTCATTTATTCCTGCAGAATCATTTAAGTCACGCTGGTTTTTATTTGAGGAAAAGTTTCCATGGTCCTTAAAGTTTGTTATAATCTTTTCCTTTAAAGCCTTTATATACTCATCAGACGGGGTAACTTTTTTAATTGAGTCGCCATCATTTTCAGAAAGAGATTTCTTATCCTCTTTCTTTTCTTCTTTCTCCTCAAAAGTAATAGAAATATTCTCTTCTGTTTTGTTTTTAAATATATCAGAGCTATTATACTCTGATGTTTTTTCTGCTTCTTTAAAGGGTTTTTCTTCAAGACTCAACGGCTTAATATTTTCCGAAACACTGTCAAGTTCAGAAATCGGGTCTGTTTTTTCTTCAGCCTTTGGAGGTTCATTTTTTTCTGCTTCTTCCAAATCACGCTTTTTAAATATCATCTGCGCCATCTCAAAAGGATTTACCTTTGGAGTCTGAGGTTCAAATGAACTTTTTTGTAAAGAATTTATCACAGCCGATTTATTTGTATCCTCTTTCAGCAATGCAGATTTTACACCATGATAAACAGCATCAAAAACAGGCTTTTCATTTACAAAACGAACCTCTATTTTTGCCGGATGTACGTTGACGTCCACCATGCTGAAATCAAGCTGAATATTTAAAACACAGGCAGGAAATTTCCCCACCATTACAGAACCCTTGCAGGCCTCTTCCAAAGCCACAACTCCGGTTTTTGTTTTGACGTAACGTCCATTGATGAAAAAATTCTGCATATTTCTGTTGGGACGGGCGTTGACAGGTCTTGAAATAAAACCGTAAACACGCACATTATCAAGGGTGTAATCCACCGGCATCAAAGTGTTTACAAACTCTCTTCCGAAAACCGAATATATGGCGGAACGCAGTTTTCCGTCACCTGTAGTTTTTAAAGCTACCTTTCCGTCCTTAATATAAGTAAATGCAATTTCAGGATGGGCTAAGGCAAGCCTGTCCATAACCGCCGAAACCGCACTGCCCTCTGAAACATCCTTTTTTAGAAATTTCATTCTTGCAGGAACATTGAAGAAAAGTTCACGGACAATAAAGGTTGTACCAACAGGACAGCCAACATCCTCAAACAAGACTTCCTCTCCGCCTCTCACTCTGTAGGAGGTTCCCACAAAGTCTTCCGGACACCTGGTTATAAGGGTAAGGTCGGAAACGGCTGAAATAGACGCCAGAGCCTCTCCTCGAAATCCCAAAGTGCCTATTTTATCAAGGTCGCTTTGGTCTTTTATTTTACTGGTTGCATGGCGCAGAAATGCTTTTTTTACATCGTCACGCATAATTCCGCTGCCGTTGTCTGCAACCCTCATAAATGACACGCCGCCGTTTTTTATTTCAACAGTTATGGCGGTTGAGCCGGCGTCAATAGAGTTTTCCACCATTTCTTTTATTGCCGAAGCCGGTCTTTCAACAACCTCGCCTGCGGCAATAAGCTCCGCCATATGTTTATCTAAAACATTTATTCTTCCCAAACGTGTCACCACCTTTTTTATTATTCTATAAGCTGTTTAAGCTCGTATATCACATTCAACGCTTCAATAGGCGTTAAAGTATTTACATCAATTTCTTTTAATCTCTCTTCCACCTTAGAGGGTGCGCTTTCAGTCAGCAAAAACGGTGAGGCAAATTCACTTGCCTGCTGTTTCGAGCTTTTTTTCTGTTCAGGAACATCCGGCTTTTTGCCGCTTTCCAGCTCAGAGAGTATTTTATTTGCTCTTTTTATAATCCAGTCGGGAACTCCTGCAAGCTTTGCAACTGCTACACCGTAGCTGTCGTCGGCTCCTCCGGGAATTATTCTTCTCAGGAAGGTTATGTTGTCCCCTCGTCTTTTTACGGCAATGTTATAGTTTTTAACACCGTCAAGCAAATCCTCAAGGACTGTAAGCTCATGGTAGTGTGTAGCAAAAAGGGCTTTCGCTCCCAATTTCTTTTTATCAACCACATATTCCAAAACGGCTCTTGCAATGCTCATTCCGTCAAAAGTAGAAGTTCCTCTGCCTATCTCATCCAAAATAAGTAAGCTTTTTGAAGTGGCGTTCATCACAATGTTTGCCACTTCGCTCATCTCAACCATAAATGTTGACTGACCTGCCGCCAAGTCGTCTGATGCGCCCACACGTGTGAAAACGCTGTCCACTATTCCCACATGAGCGTATGATGCAGGGACAAAGCTTCCCATCTGAGCCATTATAACAATAAGGGCAGTCTGGCGCATGTATGTGGATTTACCTGCCATATTAGGGCCGGTAATTATAGCCACACGGCAGTTGTCGTTATCCAGATTTACATCGTTAGGAACAAAGGGTTCATTCTTTAAAATAGCTTCAACAACAGGATGACGGCTGTCCTTGAGCTTTATAACGCCGTCGAGGCTTATTTCAGGGCGCACATATCTGTTATCAACAGCCACATTTGCAAGGGAAACCAAAACATCCAGAACCGCTATTGTAGTTGCTGTTTTCTGAATTCTATCAAGGTTTTCAGCCACCTGTTTTCTTATACCGTCCAAAAGTTCATATTCAAGGGCGACTGAACGGTCTTTTGCTCCTAAAATTCTGCTTTCCAGAAGTTTAAGGTCATCGGTAATATAGCGTTCACAGTTGGTAAGGGTCTGCTTTCTTATGTAATTATCCGGAACTAAATCCTTTGAGGAATTTAAAATTTCAATATAATAACCGAATACTTTGTTATAGCCTATTTTAAGTTTTGGTATTCCTGTCTTTTCTTTTTCTCTTGTTTCGATATCAGCCAAAAGCTGTGAAGAATTGGTCATATCTCCACGCAGGACATCCAGTTCTTTATTAAATCCCTCTTTGATTATATTTCCCTCTCTCACAGAGAAAGGCGGGTCTACCGCAATAGAATTATCTATAAGTGTAAAGATATCCTCCAAAACATCAAGTCCGGAATAAATCTCAGAGAGTTTGCTGGACTCACTGTCCTGAAGATAACATTTAACAGAGGGAAGCACCTCCAAAGTGGAAGCAAGAGAACGCAGGTCACGTCCGTTTGCAGAACCATACACTATTTTAGTAAGCAGTCTTTCCATATCGGAAATTCCCGATAAAAGATGTGCAAGCTCCATTCTCTTTTCCGTGTCCCCTGCAAGCTCTTCAACTGCGCTTTGTCTGTTGATTATCTCACAGATATTCATAAGAGGCTTTTCAATCCAGCTTCTGATAAGCCGCTTGCCCATAGGGGTTTTTGTCTTATCCAGCACCCAGAGAAGAGAACCCTTTTTCTCATTGCCTCTCATGGTTTGTGTAAGCTCAAGATTTCGGCAGGTGTTGTAATCAAGCCTCAAATACTGACTGTCAGTAAAAATCTTGATTTTATTTATTCTTTCAAGTCCCACCATCTGAGTTACTGAAAGGTATTCCAAAAGTCCGCCCAAGGCTTTTATAACCAAAGGCATTTGTGAAATTTTCTGAAACTCATCCGTGGAGAATTGGTTTTCAAGCTCATTACGGCACTTATTCTCATCGTATTTTTCATCTTCAAACATTTCCACAGAAGCGGAAAGCTTTTCAGAGATAAATGTATCCAGCTTTTTAATGTTTATTACATCTCCGCCGATAAGAATTTCTCTGGGAGAAAATGCCGTAAGCTGATTTTTAACAAGCTCACCTGTTGCTGTGCTATCGCTTACCACAGTCACCAAAAGCTCGCCTGTTGAAATATCGCAAAAACACATTCCCGTATCATTGCCAAGGCCGTAAAGAGAAGCTATATAATTGTTTTTTCCCTCATCCAGCATACTGCTTTCAAGCACTGTACCGGGAGTTACAATTCGTATAATCTCTCTTTTTACAAGACCTTTTGCCTTTGCAGGGTCCTCGGTTTGCTCGCATATGGCAACCTTGTAGCCCTTTGCCACAAGCTTTGCAAGATACCCCTCATAGCTGTGAAAAGGTATTCCGCACATAGGCGCACGTTCGGGCAAACCGCAGTCTTTTCCTGTCAAAGTGAGATTAAGCTCACGGGAAGCTATTTTTGCATCGTCAAAAAACATTTCATAAAAATCTCCCAAGCGGAAGAATAAAATGCTGTCTTTATTTTTTTCTTTTATTTCGCAGTACTGCTGCATCATTGGCGATAAATCAGCCATTTACATACTTCCTTTCCTTATTTTAGGGAGATAAAATAAGTTTTTATCAGCCGCATCCGCCGCATGTTGAGCAGCTGCCTGAGCAGCTTGACTGTGAGTAGTCAGCAGTTTCAGGGTCTGCGCCCTCAGCACACTGAGTAATGATAGCAGTAACTCTCTGCATAATAGCGTCAAACTCATTTTTTGCCTCATTGTAGGCTGTCATGTTTTCATTTTTCATAATGTCAGCGTAAACATGACGCATTTCAGCGTTGAGCTCCTTGAGCTTTTCATCGCTTCTGTCCTCTTTGGAAGCCTCGTTGTTGATAGCCATTCTCTTGAGGTTAAACTCTCCGATAAGTCTCTGAAGGTCGATATCTGCGTCTGCCTTTTTCTGAGCGTCCATAAGCTTTTTGAAGCTTTCCTCCTGCTGGAGTGCTCTTCCCAAATCTCTTGTCATTTCAATAATATCCATTTTAATTTTCCTCCGTTTTATATTATCAATGTATTTTTCTAATTTATTATCAAAGAAGCTTTCCTCTGAGTATCCAGTTTCGGGCTTCTGTGATTTCTGCATTTTGGAATGTTCCAATAGTGTTTTTATCTCCCGGAAGCTCTACAACGATGTTGCCTGAGGTTCTTCCTGCAAGCATACCGTCTTTTCCTGTTTCGCCTTCTATCAAAATTCTCTGAGTTGTTCCTACCATAGCAGCGCATCTCTTTGCGGCGATTTCTTCCTGAACCGCCAAAAGCTCGGAAAACCACTTTGATTTTTCCTCATAAGGTATCGGGTCATCCATTTTTGCCGCCGGTGTTCCAACTCTCGGAGAGTAGATAAAGGTAAACAATGATGTAAACTCTACCTTTCTGATAAGCTCCAAGGTCTGTTTGAAATCCTCATAGGTTTCACCCGGGAATCCTACAATTATATCGCTGGTAAGTGAAACATCCGGTATTTTGCTTTTTGCATAATCTATAATACTCAAGTATTTTTCCACATTATAGCGTCTGTTCATAAGCTTTAAAATTCTGTCGCTTCCTGACTGGAAAGGCAGATGCAGATGCTTGCTTATATGTTTGCCTGAAGCCATTGTGTCGATAAGTTCCTTTGTGCAGTCCTTTGGATGTGAGGTCATAAATCTTAAAAGATAATCGCCCTCGATATCGTCAATCTTCTTTAAGAGCTCTGCAAAGGTGATTTTCTCTTCAAGGCCTTTTCCATAAGAATTTACGTTTTGACCCAGCAATGTTATATCCTTATAGCCTGCGTCAATCATGTTTTTGGCTTCCTGAAGAATTACCGAGCTTTCACGGCTTCTCTCTCTTCCACGCACATAAGGCACTATGCAGTATGTGCAGAAGTTATCACAGCCATACATGATAGGAAGCCAGCCTTTAAAGCTTCCGTCACGTCTTACAGGTATTCCCTCATGCACCAAAAGGTCGTCGTTATCTCTTTCAAAGACTCTCTTTCCGTCAACAAGTGACTTATACAGAAGCTGCGGAAAAATATGCATACAGTGTGTTCCGAATACAAGACCAACAAAAGGAAAGCTCTTATAAATCTTGTTTGCAACATGCTCCTGCTCCATCATGCAGCCGCACAAAGCGATAAGAACTGACGGATGCTTTCTTTTAAGTGACTTTAAAGCTCCCACATTGCCGAAAACTCTGTCCTCGGCATGTTCTCTTACGGCGCAGGTGTTAAAAAGAATAAAGTCGGCGTCGTTTGGGTTATCTGTAAACTCATAACCGCACATGGAGAGCATTCCCTTTATCTTCTCGCTGTCTGCAACATTCTGCTGACAACCGTAGGTTCTGATATAAGCAAGAGGCACTTCTCCCCTTTTTCTTATCTCCATAATCTCGGCTATGAGTTTTATATAATCGTTTTGAATTTCCGGTGAATTGTTTAAATTGTCGTTAAGCAACGGACAAAATCCCCCATTCTCTTGTAGTATCATGTTATTCTACCACAAAATACGCTTTTTTTCAAGTAAATAAGGTTATGAGATTGCTTAAAAACAAAATATTCAGATAACCGTCAATTTTTATATATCATAATATCTGCTGTACTGTGGAACCTCTCCTCCGATAACCGTCTGAGATATTATATAATTGGTTGTTACCTCTATTTCCTCTTCATAGCCGTACGCCGCAAGTATCACCGTTCCGGTAACAGTAAGCTCCACCTGATGAAGAGTCTGATTTATTGCGGCACTTTCAAAGCTGTCTGTAATTTGAGCCTCAAAGCTGCCTGTTAAAAAATAAGTGAATGCTATATCTGGACCAACCTCTGTAAGAAGTGTAAGCCCTGAAAAAGCTCCTATTGGTATACTTATGTTTTCCGTATGTATTTTTTCAAGAGATGCTGAAATTTCACTTTCCAAATCGCTTTTAAATTTGTTCACAGAATCAGCGTCGGTATTTACGGCGGTTACCGTTCCGTCACCGTTTGTGGAAATATTTACAAAATCTTCATTCGGAGACTCCTCAAGGGTTTTTGTAACTGCGTCTGAGATACATTTCTGAACAACAACTTTCCCCTTGGTTCTTATAAAGTTATCCTGTATCGGCTTTACCTGATATTCAAACACTGCCGCCAGCGCCACACAAAGTACAAAAAAGAAAATCAGATATTTTTTAAAAATTTTCCTTTTCTTCCTTTTAGTTTTTTTATAAAGCATAAAAAACACCTCCCGCTATTATACACGGAAGGTGTTTATTTTGTTACTTGTGACCGGAAATTAAATTACTCTTCCTCGCCTTTAGCGCACTCGTCGCAGTCGCACTCCTCGTCCTCAAGCTCTGAGAAATCAAACTCGAGAGTTTCGCCGCACTTAGGGCAGTTGATCTCGCCGCAGAGAAGAACATCCTCAGAAACGCTGATTGTCTCGCCGCAGGTTGGGCATGTTACATCATAGTAAACATCCTCTTCCTCGTCGTCACCGCCGCAGCAGCCGCAGTCACAATCGTCGTCGCACTCGTCCTCATCATAATCCTCATAGAAATCATCCTCAAGGTATGAGAGATCTTCGTCAACAGCATCAATCTGCTCTGAAAGTTCATCATAGAGGTCTTCCATCTGAGTTACTGTGAAAGACATATCGTCCAAAAGCTCAATAATAGCATTGAGAACCTTTACCTCGTCCTTTGACTGGTCAAGATTAAGGCCTTCTGCCAAACCTCTGATGTAAGCAATTTTTTCGTTCAAGTTCATAGTAAAATCTCCTTAAATCTGTGCATTATGCACGGCCCATGTACTCGCCTGTTCTTGTATCGATCTGAATCATTTCGCCCTCATCGATGAAGAGAGGAACCTTGATTTCAGCGCCTGTCTCAAGAGTTGCAGGCTTTGTTGCATTTGTAGCTGTGTCGCCCTTAAATCCAGGGTCTGTCTTTGTTACCATAAGCTCAACAAAGTTTGGTGGCTCTACGCCGAAAACATTGCCCTTGTAAGAAAGGATCTTGCAAACCATGTTCTCTTTTACAAACTTAAAGTTGTCGCCGAGAATGGATTTATTTATCGGGATCTGCTCCCATGTCTCTGTATCCATGAAATAGTAGAGGTCGCCGTCTTCGTAGCTGTACTCCATATCTCTTCTCTCGATATAAGCTGTTGGATATTTATCATTTGGGTTGAAAGTTTTTTCAACAACAGCGCCTGTGATTACATTTCTGATTTTTGTTCTTACGAAAGCAGCACCCTTACCTGGCTTAACATGCTGAAATTCGATAATAGAAACAACCTGTCCATCCATTTCAAATGTAACGCCGTTTCTGAAATCTCCTGCAGATATCATAAGTTAATTCCTCCTATTTATTCCTCCGCCGCATCTTTTTGCGCCAAACAAAAAAATTTGTCGGTACTCAACAATTATATTATACATAAAAGCGACATAAAAATCAATGACTTTTTGCAATAAAAATCAGATTACAATCAAGTCCTTGGTAAAAGAAGCAAAATTTTTGTATCCTCCGTGTTCTACAAGAACCATATCTTCGATTCTTACGCCGAATTCTCCCGGAATATAAATTCCCGGCTCATCGGTTATCACCATTCCCGGACTTAAAAGCTTTGTGCTTCTCGGAGAAACTGTGGGAGCTTCATGAATTTCAAGTCCCACTCCGTGGCCAACTGCATGTCCGAAATAATCTCCGTAACCGGCATCCTTTATTATATCTCTTGCAGCTGCGTCCACCTGATTGGCAAAAACCGAATCCTTAATAGTGTCCAAAGCGGCTTTCTGAGCTTTCAATACGATATCGTAAACCTGCCTTTGCTTTTCATTTATGTGACCGATACCGAAAGTTCTCGTCATGTCACTGTGGTAACCCTCATAGACCGCACCGATATCAAAGGTAAAGAAGTCGCCGTCTTTTACAACTCTGTCTCCCGGTACGCCGTGAGGCAAAGATGTATTTTCACCGGTGATTGTAATAAGGTCAAAAGAAACGTCCTCTGCTCCGTAAAGCTTCATAAGATACTCAAGCCTTACCGCTATACTTCTTTCAGTAACTCCGGGCTTTAAATCGTTTAAAACCTCTGTAAGAGCTTTTTCCGTAATATTCTGAGCGGTCTGCATTTTTTCAATTTCATCGGGAGTTTTGATCATGCGGTTGTTGGCAATCGCCATATCAAAACCGCCGTCACATTCGAGCTTTATGGAATGACGTTTTGTGAAAAGCTCTGTAAATCTGTTGTATTGAAGTACATTTGTTTCTCTAGCCTCAAGGCTTAATAAAGTTACTCCGTTTTCAACACAGGCCTTGCATATGTCCTTATCACGCTCGACAGAATTTATAACCTGAGCAGAAGAAACTGTTTTTTCTGCGGCTTCAGCATATCTGAAGTCCACAAAAAGATAGGCTTTTTTCTCAGTGATAAGCAAAGAGCCCTCGCTGTGGCGCATTCCGGTAAAGTAGTAGATATTTTCATCCTTGGTAAAAAGCATAGCTTCATTTGGAGCAAAGATGTAATATCTCATTTTCCTTATTCTTTCGCTGTAAATACTCATACCATCAATTCCTTTAATGCCTCAAGTCCCAGAAAATATACAAGCTTTCCGAATCCTGCAATCTGTCCCACACAAACAGGAGCTATTACAGAGTGATGACGAAACTCTTCCCTTTTGTGGATATTTGACATATGAACCTCTACAAAAGGAATATTAACAGAAGCTATAGCGTCCCTCAAAGCATAACTGTAATGGGTCAAAGCGCCTGCATTTATAACAACGCCTTCGTAAACTCCCAAAGCAGAATGTATTTTGTCAATTAAATCTCCTTCGTGATTAGACTGGAAAATATCACATTCAAAGTCTAAAAACTTTGCTTTTTCCAAAATCTGCTGATTTATGCTTTCGGCGGTTTCTGTTCCGTAAACGCCTTTTTCTCTCACTCCAACCATATTCAGGTTCGGACCTAAAATTACAAGTACTTTTTTCATTATTATCATTCCTTAGAACTCAAATTTAATTCTTCCGAAACAGTAAAAAAGCGGACAAGAAGCCCCTGTCCGCTTTTTGCTTTTAATTATTTATATTTGCGTTTGCGAGCTGCTTCGGATTTCTTCTTACGCTTTACGGAAGGCTTTTCATAAGCTTCTCTTTTGCGTACCTCAGCAATAACGCCGGCTCTTGCACACTGCTTCTTAAATCTTCTGAGTGCGCTCTCAAGAGATTCGTTATCCTTAAGTCTAACTTCTGCCATCTATCTTCCCTCCCATCCGCCATAAGGCAGGGGTTATATGCACATAATTGCAAGGAGTATTATATAACATAACTGACATACTTGTCAATAGGATAATGAAAATTTAGTTGAATTTTATCAAAAAATCATTTCATCGGCTTAACAACTATGTTGACAAGCTTTCCTTTTACATAAATTTCCTTGACTATGTTCATACCGTCAATAAGTTTTGCAACATTGGCGTCAGCCTTTGCCGCATTAAGTGCAGTTTCATTGTCACAGTCGGCAGGAATATTGATTTTTGCCTTAATCTTGCCGTTAACCTGAACTGCAATTTCAACTGTGGCCTCAACACATTTGCTTTCGTCATACTCAGGCCACTTCTGAGCGGCAATTATATCGTCGCCCAAAGCACACTGCTGGTTCATTTCCTCTGTAACATGAGGAGCAAAAGGATTGAGCAGAATGCTGAATATGGAAAGTTCCTTTTTATTTATAGAACCCACTGCGGTGATGTCGTTGATAAGTGCCATCAAAGCCGCAATAGCTGTATTAAACTTCAGATTTTCAATGTCGTCTCCGACTTTCTTAATTGTTCTGTTGAACGGGCCCTCAAGCTCAGGTCTTATTTCATCGCCGTCTACGAGTATGTTCTGGAGATTCCAGTAACGCTCAATAAATCTGCGGCAGCCTCTGATGCTTGATGTTTTCCAAGGAGCAGCCTTTTCAAAGTCGCCTATGAACATTTCATAAAGACGCATTGTATCTGCACCGTACTCGTCAACAACCTCATCCGGGTTTACAACGTTGCCTCTGGATTTACTCATCTTTCCGCCGTCTTCACCCAAAATCATTCCGTGGCTTGTTCTCTTGGCGTATGGCTCTTTTGTTGTAACCACGCCGATATCGTAAAGGAACTTGTGCCAGAAACGGCTGTAAAGCAAGTGCAGTGTTGTATGCTCCATACCGCCGTTGTACCAGTCAACAGGTGACCAGTATTCAATAGCTTCCTTGCTTGCCAAAGCCTTATCGTTGTGAGGATCCATATATCTGAGGAAGTACCATGAAGAACCAGCCCACTGAGGCATTGTATCTGTTTCTCTGTGTGCCTTTCCTCCACAGTGAGGACATGTGGTTTCTACCCAGTCTGTGATATTTGCAAGAGGTGATTCTCCGTTGTCTGTAGGCTCGTAGGACTCAACCTCAGGAAGCTTAAGAGGAAGCTCGCTCTCATCAAGAGGAACATATCCGCACTTCTCACAGTAAACAATCGGAATAGGCTCGCCCCAGTATCTCTGACGTGAGAATACCCAGTCACGAAGCTTAAAGTTTACCTTCTCGTGTCCGATACCCTTTTCAGTAAGGAATTCAACGATTTTCTTCTTTGCATCCTCAACTGAAAGTCCGTCCAAAATACCGGAATTAACCATAATGCCTGTTGCGCAGTCGGTAAATGCTTCTTTCTCAACATCTCCGCCCTTAACAACCTCGATTATCGGCAAATCGAATTTCTTAGCAAATTCCCAGTCACGTGTATCGTGTGCAGGAACAGCCATAATTGCGCCTGTACCGTAAGAAACAAGAACATAGTCGGAAATAAAGATAGGTATCTTTTTATCATTTACAGGGTTAATTGCCTCAACACCCATAAGACGAACGCCTGTCTTGTCCTTGGCAACCTCTGTACGCTCAAAGTCAGACTTTCTTGCAGCCTGAGCCTGATATTCCCTTACCTCGTCCATGTTTTCCAAAATTCCTGCCCACTTTTCAATCATCGGGTGTTCAGGAGAAATAACCATATATGTAGCACCGTAAAGGGTGTCAGGTCTTGTTGTGTATATTGTAAGCTTGTCGCCGGTTGTTGTGGTAAAGTCAACCTCTGCGCCTGTGCTCTTGCCAATCCAGTTTTTCTGCTGAGCCTTAACTCTCTCAGGATAGTCAACCAAATCCAAATCCTCTATGAGTCTGTCTGCATATTCTGTGATTTTCAGCATCCACTGAGATTTAACTTTTCTTACAACCTCACTGCCGCAGCGCTCGCATGTGCCGTTAACAACCTCTTCATTTGCGAGAACGCACTTACAGGATGTACACCAGTTAACAGCCATTTCTTTTTTATAGGCAAGTCCGTGCTTGAAAAGCTGGAGGAAAATCCACTGAGTCCACTTGTAATATTCAGGATCAGTTGTGTTAATCTCTCTGCTCCAGTCAAAGGAAATACCCAAAGACTGAATCTGGCTTTTAAATCTTGCCACATTCTGCTTTGTAACAATTTCAGGATGAATGTGGTTTTTAATTGCATAGTTCTCTGTAGGAAGTCCGAAAGCGTCCCAGCCTATCGGATACAGTACGTTGTATCCCTGGAGTCTTCTTTTTCTCGCAACAGTATCAAGAGCTGTATAAGGACGTGGATGTCCAACATGCAGACCCTGACCTGAAGGATAAGGGAACTCTATCAATGCATAAAATTTTTCTTTCTGTGAATTTTCCTCAGCGTGGAAAACCCCTCTGTCCTCCCAAACCTTTTGCCATTTGGGTTCAATCTGTTTATGGTCGTACTTCAAAACAGAAACCTCCTTGTTTATTTAGCCGCAGATGCGGCATGCTATTCAATAAAACAGTGAAAATATTCACCTGCAAAATCAGTCGATAAGATAATCGGAAATGTCTTCCATTTTACCGTCCTGCCACAGTCTTTCAAGGCTGTAATACTCTCTGGCTTCGTCGGAAAAAACATGAACGATAATATCAACATAGTCAAGTAAAATCCATGTATTTGAACGGTGTCCCTCAATGTGACTTACGGAAATTCCCATTTCGTCCATTTTATACTCTACCTCTTCGGCAAGAGCTTTAACGTGGGTACTGCTTGTACCTGTGGCAATTACCATATAGTCGGCAAGACTGGACACGTCTGAAATATTTATAAGCTTTATATCAAGTCCTTTTTTTGAATCAAGGATCTTTACGATTTCCAGAGCCTGTTCACGTGTATTCACTTAATCACTCCTGTCAGTTTTCTTCTGATTATTTGTTTGATTTGATTTCCTTTTTGTATTTTGAATATACAATTTCGTTGTACAGCTTCAAAGCGTCCGGATGAAGGGGCTGACATTTCTTGGAAATGTCGCTTATTGTAAAGGAAACTCCGTACAAAACCGCATCGTCAAGGTTTTTGTATGATTTTTCCCTCATAACCTCTACACCGTTATATGAACGCTCGGCGCTTGTAAAGTCGGCGGTAAAGATAATTTTTTCCAGCAAAGACATTCCTGCTCTGCCTGTTGTATGATATCTTATTGCATTGTAAATATCTTCGTCGTCAATAAGAAGAATATCTCTGACATAAATTGCGCCGGACATTGCATGCCACAATTTTGTTGAGATAAGCTCGTCCTCTGTAAGAGCAAGTCCGCCGTTATGCATAATAACAAGCTGTTTCTCAAAAGGCATTTCCTTTGTAACATCGTGCAAAAGTCCCGCAATTTTCGCTTTGTCCTTGTCTGCTCCGTAAATCTTTGCAAGCTTTACAGCTTCCTTTGAAACATTTACGCAATGGGTAAATCTTCTTGTGGACAAAGACTTTTTTAACATAGCTTTATACTCATCAGTCGTCAACACAATACATACCCCCGAAATCAAAAATAAAATCACCTATTATTCTATCATTTATTTATTCAAAGGTAAAGACCTTTTTCCTTTATATATGAATAAATTTTTTCAGGAATAAGGCTTGAAACATCTTCTCCGCCTTTAATTTTTTCTCTTATTTCCGTTGAGGACACAGTGAAAATCGATTTTTCAAGGACAAAAGTGTCAGCGCCCAAATCTTTAAGCATCTTTTGATGCTCTTTCATAGGCTCATAATCGCTGTCCTCTCTGGGTGCGGAAAGTATCTTTGCCATTTTAAATATTTCCTGAGGATTTCTCCACGTTTCCAATGACAAAAACATATCGGCGCCTACGATCAGGTAAAGCTCTGCGTCGGGATACAATTCTTTTATGCTTTTCAAAGTATCCACCGTATAGCTTTTTCCTTTTCTCTCCAGCTCAAGGCCGCAGGGTTCAAGCTTATCGTACATATCGCACACAAGCTTTGTCATATAAAATCTTTCCTCTGCCGGCACAAAGTCCTTTATTTCCTTGTGGGGAGGAATTGCCGTAGGAACCATAAGCACTTTGTCAAGTTTCATTCTGTCTATAAACTCAAGGGCAAGTTTTACGTGGGCGTTATGAATTGGATTAAAGGTACCGCCCAGCATTGCAATTTTTTCACTCATTTTAAAACCTTATTTCTTAGCCTTAGGAAGCTCGATTTTCGGCTCGTCATTGTTTCTTCTGTAGAGCACAAATTTTGTTCCGATAACCTGAACCACATCGGCAGAAATTTTCTCCGCAATTTCTTCGGCTGCTTCTCTCGGTGTAATCTCGCAGGTTTCCAAAACCTTGCCCTTAATAAGCTCTCTGGCTTTTATTGCGTCATCAGCCTGCTTTATAATCTGGTCGCTCATTCCGCCCTTACCCAGCATCAAAATTGTATCTTCCTTGCTTGCAAGACCTCTGAGATATGCTCTCTGTTTGCTTGTCAACACTATATATAACACTCCTTGTTTTATTTATAAAATTCAAACGGTTTAACCGTCTATGTTCTTTTTCAAAAGCTCTTCCCTTAAAAGTCTCAGAGCTTTTCCTCTGTGGCTTATGCTGTCCTTTTTCTCAGGTGTGAGAAAAGCAAAGGATTTGCCTCCATAAAGGAAAATCGGGTCATATCCGAAACCGCCTTCCCCTGACGGTTCAAAAGCGATTTCTCCCACACATTCACCACGTACTGTGATAACCTCATCCTTTGAAAGTACACAGCAAATTGCGCTTACAAATCTGGCGGTTCTCTCATCCTTTGGAATATCTTTCATTTCATCCAAAAGATGCATATACCTCTCTTTGTCGGAAAGTCCCTCTCCGCCGTAACGGGCGGTATAAACTCCCGGACATCCATCGAGGGCGTCAACCACAAGTCCACTGTCGTCGGCAATAGCCGGAAGTCCGCTTTTTTCAAAGGCTGACATAGCCTTGATAAGGGCGTTTTCCTCAAAGGTTGTTCCTGTTTCCTCAACATCGCCCAAATCAACACCTGCATCCCTTGCAGTTACGGCATTTATTCCCAATGGGTTTAATATTCTGTCAAGCTCAACAAGCTTTTTGGCATTGTTGGTGGCAATAATAAATTTTTTCATATTTTCTCTTTCTCCTCTCGGAAAAATCATTTCTTATCCTTTGCAAACAATGCTTCTGCAAAGCCCTGTGGGTCAAATGGCTGCAAGTCGTCTATCTGCTCGCCTACGCCCACATATTTGACAGGTATACCAAGACCGTCCTTAATAGCAAGCACAACACCGCCCTTTGCGGTTCCGTCAAGCTTTGTCAGAACTATACCGGTGATACCTGTGGCATTTCTGAATTCGTTTGCCTGTACTACAGCGTTTTGACCTGTAGTTGCGTCCAAAACCAGCAAAAATTCCTTGTCTGCTCCCGGAAGCTCTCTATCTATAACACGGCTTATCTTTGCAAGCTCATCCATAAGGTGTTTTTTATTGTGAAGTCTGCCGGCTGTGTCACAGATAATAATATCCGCATCTCTCGCCTTTGCCGCAGCTATAGCGTCAAATACAACAGCTGCCGGGTCGCTTCCCTCTTTCTGCTTTACAATGCTTGCGCCGCTTCTGTCAGCCCAGATTTCAAGCTGTTCTATAGCCGCAGCTCTGAACGTATCAGCCGCTGCAAGGATAACCTTTTTTCCGTCCTTGACAAAGTTGTTTGCAAGCTTGCCTATTGTTGTGGTTTTTCCAACTCCGTTTACGCCTATCACAAGAATAATTGACGGCTTTGTATTGAGAACAAGCTCCTCGCCTCCTGCAAGCATTTCGGCTGTTATATCCTCAAGCATCCAGCGAATAACCTTAGGGTCGGTGATACCGTCTTTTTTAACCTTTTCTTTAAGCTGGTCGCAGATTTTGGAAGCTGTTGACATTCCTACATCTCCCATAACCAAAAGCTCCTCAAGCTCTTCAAAAAGCTCGTCGTCTATTTTTGTAAAGGATTTAAGCATTGAATCAATCTGACCTACAACATTATCCCTTGTTTTTTTCAAACCTTCTTTAATTTTACTGAAAAATCCCATGTAATCATCCCCTGTAGATTTTATTTAATATACTCAGGCTCTGCTTGTATCTATTCCAAGCTTTTGAGCAGCTTCTGCTGTTCTCAGTTCCAAAAGCTTGGAAATACCCTCATCCTGCATGGTTACACCGTAAAGCACGTCGGCTTCTTCCATTGTTCCACATCTGTGGGTAATGAGTATAAACTGTGTTTTATCTGTAATTCTGTTCATGTACTTTGCAAATCTTTCAACATTTACATCGTCCAAAGCCGCCTCAATCTCGTCCATAACGCAAAACGGTGCCGGACGAACTTTCATAATCGCAAAGTACAAAGCGATAGCCACCAAAGCCTTTTCGCCTCCGGACAAAGCCTCAAGGTGAACCACAATTTTGCCCGGCGGATGAACTATAATATCTATTCCGCTGGTAAGAACATTATCAGGCTCTGAAAGTGACAGTGATGCCGTACCTCCTCCGAAAAGCTCCTTAAAGGTTGCGGTAAAGTTTTCGCTTATTTTCTTAAAGTTTACTTCAAACAGTTCCTTCATCTGTTTTGTAAGTCCGTTTATCAAGGTTTCAATCTCTTTTTTGGACTTTTCAACATCGGAAACCTGAGTGGTCATAAACTCGTATCTCTCTGAAACCTCTTTGTATTCCTCAATAGCACCCACGTTTATGCTTCCCAGAGATTTAATTTTCTGTTTAAGCTCGTTTAAACGCTTCTGCGCCTGAGGGATATTCTCAATAGGCTTTGCAACGCTTTCTGCTTCTCTTTTTGTAAGCTCATAGTCCTCCCAAAGCTTTGATATTATATCGTCGTACTGCTTTTGAAGATTGAGTTTTCTTTCCTCGAGACGGGCAAGCTCACGTCCTGAAATTTCCCTTTCAGAGGTTTTGTCACGCTCTTTCTGTCTAAGTTCAACTGTAAGCTGTTCTTTTTCCTCACGCTGGCGGTTAAACTCTTTTATGTTTGCTTCGCCTTCGGAAATTCTTGTTTCAAGCAAAGCGATTTCCTTTTCAATGGCTTCTATTCTGTGGTTTGAACCCATTGAGCGCTGTTTTATGGCTTCGATTTCATTTAAAAGCATTTGTTTTCTCTTTTTCTGGTCGGAAGCCGCCTCACTCATAACAGCGATTTCATATTTCAAGGACTCAATATCCTTTTCTGTTTTTACGGTTTCAAGTCTTATGTTTTGCAGTTCTGTTGAAAGTATCTCCCTTTCCCTTGAAAGGTCGTCACGTTTTCCTGTAAGGCTCTGCAAAACCTTTTCTTTTTCCGCTATTTCCTCTTCCGCTTCTTTTTGAAGCTTTGCTGAGCTTTCAGAGGTTTTTATGCTTTCGTCAAGATGACGTTTTGTCTCTTCAATCTGAGTGTTATTTTCCGAAATAATCGCTTCAAGGTTTTTGTATTCACCGACGCAGGCTTTGTACTCACCCTCTGCCTGAATGTATCTGCGCTGGGTTTCTCTCAAAAGATTTCTCTTTTCTTCTATTTCCTGTTCGCATTTTCCCAGATTTTCCTCTGACTGTCTATATTCCTCTTTAAGCTTGTCGGACTTCTCCTGCATTTTTGTCCCTGTGCGCTTGAGTCTTTCAATCTCTGTAGCACGGCTCAAAAGTCCTGATTTCTTTGCAAGGGAACCACCGGTAAGAGAACCGCCGGCGTTTACAACCTGTCCGTCAAGAGTAACTATTTTAAATCTATAGCCGTATTTTTTCGCAATGGAAACGGCGCAGTTTATATCCTGAGCCACAACAATTCTACCCAGCAAGTTGTCAAGTATTCCCTTATACACATCTTTGCAGGAACAAAGCTCGCTGGCAACTCCTATGTAACCGAAACAATTCTCAAGTCCCTGTTCATTGAGCTGTTTACCTTTGATTGTGGATATAGGCAAAAATGTAGCACGTCCGGCGTCCTTTTGCTTCAAAAGCTCAATAGCCTTTTTTGCGTCCTCTTCCGTGCCTGTGACAATGTTCTGCATAGCTCCTCCAAGAGCTATTTCCATAGCCACTGTGTATTCATTTGGAACTGTTATAACTCTTGATACAGGTCCGTGTATTCCTCCCAAAAGTCCTGCGGCTGAATTTTTCATAACCGCCTTTACGCTCTGGGAAAAACCCTCAAGGTTTCTTTCCAAGTCCTCAAGAATTTTAACTCTTCTGAAAATCTCTCCTGTATCGAGAATAAGTTTATCAGACTCTGCTTTTGTCTGGTCACGTTTTGCCTTTTGGTTTTGGAGTTTTATTTCAAGTCCTTTAAGTACATTTTCAAGGGCAATTCCCTGATTTTTATACTTTTCAACCACCGCAGTATATTCCTCGGCGGATTTTTTTATTTCCTCGTACTTTTTCTGTCTTTCCTCGCCGGACTCCTCAGCTCTTTTTATTCTCTCTCTGTAATCCTCAGCCGCAGACTGAGCAGCAAGGCAGGCTGCACGAACATCGGCAAGCTTAAAGTTTATCTGTGTGATTTCAGATGTAAGCTTCTGAATTTTTTCGCTTTGATTCCATGTATCGGCGGTTTTAGCATTGAGCTTTTCTGAGGTCTCGTCATATTTTGCTTTAAGATTTGAAAGTGTCTTTTCAACCTCTTTCAAAATCTCTGTTTTTTCCTGAGCCGTTTTCTGAGAATCCTCTGAGGTTATCTCCGTCTGAGCAATATCTTTCTCAAGTCTTTCTATATTTTCCCTGTCACGGATAATATCGTTTTGTGCAACCGAGATTTCTCCCCTTTTTGAAGAACAAAGGGCAGAGTATTCAGCGTTCATACTTCTCTGCTCCTCAATCTTTGAGGAAATCTCTCCGTTTTCAAAGTAGAGCTTTTCTGTTTCTCTTGCTATCTCTTCCAGAATTTTTTCGGCGTCATCGTGCTGTGCCTTGGCAACAGTTATTTTGTCCTCCTGCTCCTTTAAAATAGCTGAGGATTTATTGAGTGTTTCCAACCACAAAGCGATTTCAAGACCTTTTTTCTCCTCGGAATATTCCAAAAACTTCTCCGCTTTTTCAGCCTGCACCTTCAAAGGCCCTACTCTTCCTTCAAGCTCAGCCACAATATCACGAAGTCTTACAAGGTTTTCCTCGGCAGAAGCAAGCTTTCTTTCAGCCTCAAGCTTTCTGTATCTGTAACGTGAAATACCTGCCGCCTCTTCAAAGATTTCACGTCTGTCCTCACTTTTTGAGGCAACTATGCTGTCAATTTTTCCCTGACCTATCATGGAATAACCGTCTCTTCCAAGTCCGGTATCCATAAATAGTTCGTGTATATCTTTAAGTCTTACGGCACTTTTGTTTATAAGATAGTCGCTGTCGCCGCTTCTGTAATATCTTCTTGTGACAGCCACTTCGTCACCGTCAAAGGGAAGAAGTCTGTCCGTATTATCTATAGTGAGAGTGACCTCCGCAAAACCCTGTCGCTTTCTTCCGTCGGTTCCGTTGAAAACGACATCCTCCATTTTGGAACATCGAAGGCTTTTCGGAGACTGCTCTCCAAGCACCCATCTTATAGCGTCGCTTATATTGCTTTTTCCCGAACCGTTAGGGCCTACAACGGCGGTAATGCCCTTGTCAAAGGTAAGCTTTGTTTTATCGGGAAAAGTTTTAAATCCCTGTATTTCAAGTGATTTCAGTAACATTCATACACCCCATAACAAAAGGTTATTTTATAGTCATTCAAGTATCTGAATTTTCACATCAAAGTCTTTAAGGCTTTCATCTTCCTTAAAAACAGGTATATATCCCTTTTCAAAGATATATTTTTTGTTTGCGCCCGACTGTCCCACAGCTTTTGAAACCGAGCCTTTCGCAACATTTATCAGCACCTTTTTTCTCTTGATAAAGGTTTTCCCGTCGGGAAGTGTTCTTATATCTAAATTTTCTCTTCCGTCAAAGGCCGCTTTAATATTTTCAAGAAAACATCTGCTTTCGCATATTTCTCTGAATGCCGGGTGGTAGGCTCCTGCAAGTCTGTCCCTTAAAAGCTCTTCGCTGTAATGAAGCCCCAGTCTTATCACCTTTATGTTTCTTTCCATAAAAAGCTTGAGCATATCTGAACAAAGCTTCACTGTATCTTCAAAGCTGTATGGCTTATATTCACCGCCCAGGTAAAGGTCGCCGAGAGCCGTATTCTTCATTATCACAGTGGGGTAAATTCTCACCGTATCAGGCTGTAAAGCGGCAATCTTTAAAGCGGTTTCCATATCCTTTTCCAAGGTACTTTTATAAAGTCCCGTCATCATCTGAAGACCAAGAGAAAAACCCTTTTCTTTTATAAGCTTTGAAGCCTTCTGAACCTGTTCTGCACTGTGCCCCCTGTTATTGGCAGAAAGCACCTGGTCATCCATACTCTGGGCGCCAAGCTCTATAGCTGTAACATTGTAGCTTTTAAGTAAACCGAGAACTTCCTCGTCTATACAGTCAGGCCGTGTGGAAATTCGCACACCCTTAAAAACATTGTGAAACTCATAGGCGGCTTTAAGCAGGGATACCATGTAATCCCTGTCTATCGCCGTAAAGCTGCCACCGAAAAAGGCGATTTCTGAGTCCTTTGAAAACTCTCCCATGGTTTTTAAAGCCGTAAGGGCAGCGTCTTTAACATCCTGAGGCGTAGGCTGGTACTGCTGCCCTGTTATACTTCTCTGATCGCAAAAACTGCACATATGAGGACAACCGTTGTGCGGTACAAAAACAGCCACGTTTGACCTTTTATTTTTGTCTGACAAACTTTCGTCCTCCTTTTTATCAATAACCCATAAGCTCAAGAGCTTGGCGAGCCGCCTGCTGTTCGGCTTCCTTTTTGCTCTTTCCGCCGCCCTTACCGATTACGTTGCTGTTTAAATGAACCTCAACCACAAAATGCTTGTTGTGGTCAGGGCCGCTTTCATCAACCAAACAGTACTGCAAAAGCTCTCCCGGGTTTTTCTGAACTATTTCCTGCAATGTGGTTTTATAATCCTTAAAAGCCTTTGGCTTGTGATTTAAAATTTCAGGCTCTACAAATCTTAAAATATGCTTTCTCGCATGTTCAATTCCGCCGTCAAGATAAATTGCGGCAATCACCGCTTCAAAGGCGTCGGAGAGAATAGACGGTCTTTCGTCGCCGTGGCTGTTCTTCTCGCCCTTGCTCAAAATAAGGTAATTTCCCAGATTTATCTTTTTAGCAAACTGAAACAGGCTTTTCTCACACACAAGTGAAGCCCTCAGCTTTGTAAGCTCTCCCTCCGGAAGATGAGGACAGTTTTTAAAAATATAGTCGGAAACAACTATAGAAAGAACTGCGTCTCCCAGGAACTCAAGCCTCTCATTGCATTTGATTTTTTTATTTTTGTGTTCATTGGCATAGGATGAATGTGTCAGAGCCTCAGTTAAAAGCTCTTTGTTTTTAAATTCATATCCTATAATCTTCTGAAACTCTTCCATGTTTACACCGCTTATCTTTTATTATTTCATGCTCTCCAAAGACTTTGCAATAGCTCCGATAACGTCGCCCTCAACATACTGTTTTGTAAGTCTTATGGCATTTTTAAATGTCTTAGCATTGGAGCTTCCGTGAGCTTTGAAAACCGGCTTTGAGCATCCTAAAATAGGTGCGCCGCCGTATTCGTTGTAGTCAAACTCTTTTTTCATCTCTTTCATATCGGAAAGCACCATTGCGGCAGCAAGTTTATTTTTAATACCCTTTGTGAAAATTCCCTTAATTTTCTTCATAAGAGCCATCGCAACGCCTTCATAGGTTTTTAAAATGAGATTTCCGGTAAAGCCGTCGCAAACAAGCACGTCACAGCCGCCCATTGGAATATCTCTGCCCTCAATATTGCCTATAAAATTTATCGGACTGTTTTTCATAAGCTGATAAGCCTGGAGCTGAAGCTCTCCGCCTTTGCACTCCTCTTCGCCAACATTGGCAAGGGCAACTCTCGGCTTTTCAAGATTATAAACCTTGTTCATGTAGGCAGAACCCATAATACCGAACTGCTGAAGCATTTCCGGTCTGCAATCCACATTGGCTCCGCCGTCTGCAAGAATAAGGCATCCCTCCATTGTAGGGATAACAGGAGCAAAGCCCGGTCTTTTAATTCCCTTTATTCTCTTTACAAGAAGTGTTGCGCCTACGCAGAGTGCGCCACTGTTTCCTGCTGAAACAAAAGCGTCGCCCTTACCCTCGGCAACAGCCTTAAGTCCTACTGCCATTGAGCTGTTGCTCTTTGACTTCATAATCTCAGAGCCTGTGTCGTGCATAGAAATCACATCTTCGGTATGTATAATTTCAATACCGCTTATGTCGATATTGTTTTCCTTTGCCACCTTTTCTATTATGTTACGGTTTCCGGTAAAAACGATATCAACATTGTACTCCGCCTTTGCCTCGCAGGAGCCTTTAATGATTTCCAAAGGGGCGTTATCTCCGCCGAATGCGTCTACGATAATTTTCATTATGCTGCACCTCAATTCTGTTATATATGTTCTTTTTCCCTAATCATGTTTATTTTTGAATATTTGCCGGCTTAAAATTCTCACCGGACAAACTTAAAAATTTCTCTATATCCTCAAGTCCTCTGTAGGCATAGGCCGCCGCTCTTTCTTTTTTATCTCTGGGACGGTTTTCAAGAGGAGGAAGCACTCCAAGGTTTGCACCCATAGGCTGGAACTTTTCAACCTCAGGACAGCTTATATATCTGCTCAGTGCGCCGGTCATAGAGGTTTCCGGCATTGTGAGAGTTTCCATTCCCAAAGCTCTTCTTGCGGCGTTCATTCCCGCCAAAAGTCCCGAGCTTGCAGACTCCATATAGCCCTCAACTCCGGTCATCTGACCTGCAAAAAACAGGTTTGGGTATTCCCTTGCGCTGTAATCGGAATTTAAAATTTTCGGAGAGTTTAAAAATGTATTTCTGTGCATCACGCCATACCTGTAATACTCAGCATTTTTAAGAGCAGGAATTAAGCCGAAAACCCTTTTCTGCTCCGGAAATTTCAAATTCGTCTGAAATCCCACAAGGTTATACATACTGCCAAGAGCATTTTCCTTTCTAAGCTGCAAAACCGCCCAGGGACGATGTCCTGTTTTCGGGTCTCTCAAACCAACAGGCTTCATAGGGCCGAATCTTATTGTGTCCTCGCCCCTTTGCGCCATTATCTCTATTGGCATACAGCCCTCGTACACCTTAGGATTATTCACATCAAAGTCGTGAAGAGGCGCTCTTTCGGCATTTACAAGCTCACGGTGAAAATTCTCGTATTCCTCTTTATTCATTGGACAGTTTATATAGTCGTCCCCATCGCCCTTTCCGTATCTTGAAGCGGTAAAGGCGTGTTCCATGTCTATACTTTCCGCAGAAACTATGGGAGCCGCCGCATCAAAAAATGAAAGTGCGCCGCCGAATTTTTCCTGAATACTTTTTGAAAGACTTTCAGAGGTCAAAGGGCCTGAAGCTATTACGGTTATTCCGTCTTTATCCTGTATAAATTCATCAAGGTTTAAGACTTCCTTTTCAATCACCTGTATGTTGGGATGATTTCTTATTCTGTCTGTCACCATTGCGGAAAATTTGTCACGGTCAACCGCCAAAGCGCCTCCCGCCGGAACACGGCACTGGTCGGCACACTCCATTAAAAGGGAATTCATAACACGCATTTCCTCTTTGAGCATACCTGCGGCACTCTCCACTCTGTCCGCCTTTAATGAGTTGGAGCAAACAAGCTCCGAAAACGTATCACTTTTATGAGCGGGAGTTTTCTTTTGTGGCTTCATCTCATAAAGATAAGCCTTTAAACCTCTCTGTGCGGACTGGAAAGCCGCTTCACAGCCGGCAAGTCCGGCACCGATTACATTTATATGCATAAGTCACAACCATTCAGCCACAAAGGGCATTGTTAAAATCTTATTATTCAAAAGGTCTTGAATATCCGCAGCCTTCCTCAGCACAGTAAAGGGTAGGTTTCTTTCCCTTTTTCTTGTACAAAGTCTTGCCGCATTTCGGACATTTTTCGTTTGTAGGCTCAGTCCATGAAACAAAATCACATTCCGGATAATTTTCACAGCCGTAGAAAGGTTTGCCCTTTTTGGTTTTTCTCACAATTACCTTTCCTCCGCACTTAGGGCAGGCAACTCCTATATCCTGAACGAATTTCTTAATGTTTTTGCACTCCGGATATCCCGGGCAGGCAATAAACTTACCGTAACGGCCGAATTTTACAACCATCTGTCTTCCGCAGTACTCGCAGATAAGGTCTGTTTCGTCCTCTTTAAGGTGGAGCTTTACGCCCTCCATGTCCTCTTTTGCCTTTTTAAGTGTTTTATCGAAATCCTGATAGAAGTCGTCCAAAAGCTGAACCCACTGGGTTTCGCCCTTTTCAACTGTATCAAGCTCTTTTTCCATCTGAGCTGTAAACTTCACGTTTACAATTTTCGGGAAACGCTCTCTCATAAGCTGAGTTGAAACCTCTCCCAGTTCTGTAGGTATAAGTGTTTTTCCGTCACGCTTTACATACTCACGGCTTGTTATTGTGGTAATTGTAGCCGCATATGTGGACGGTCTGCCTATACCGTATTCCTCCAAAGCCTTGATAAGGGAAGCTTCCGTATATCTTGCAGGCGGCTGAGTAAAATGCTGGTTCGGCACAATCTCTTTAAGCTTTAAAGGCATATCCTTTTCCAGTGCCGGAAGCTCTTTTTCCTTTTCCTCTGCGCTGTCGTTGCTTTCAACATAGAGAACAGTAAAGCCGTCAAAGTCAACCTTATATCCTGAAGCTTTGAAAATATAATTCTTTGCAGAAATATCAGCCTGTGTGGTCTTTTGGATACAGTCAGCCATCTGACAAGCGGTAAATCTTTCCCAGATAAGCTTATAGAGCTTATACTGGTCTAAAGTAAGACTGCTCTTTACTCTGTCAGGGGTCAATGAAGGTACAGAAGGTCTTATAGCTTCGTGTCCGTCCTGAGCATTGGCACGGGATTTAAATACACGTGGCTTTACAGGGAGATATTTTTCTCCGTAGGTTTCGGAAATGTATTTTGAAACCTCGGTAATTGCGTCGTTTGAAATTCTCAGGGAGTCGGTTCTCATATAGGTTATAAGACCCATAGCGCCTATTCCCTCTACCTCAACGCCTTCGTAAAGCTCCTGAGCCACCTTCATGGTTCTCTTTGACTGGAATCCGAGCTTTCTGGAGGCTTCCTGCTGCAATGTAGATGTTATAAAAGGAGGAGCCGGAGATTTTTTCCTTGTGCCGTTTTTAACCTTGGAAACCACATATTCTGCGTCCTCCAAATCTGCAAGGATTTTCTTTGCCTGCTCTTCGTTTTCAATCTTCATTTTTCCGTTTTCGTCGCCGTAAAAAGCAGCTGAGAAAACTCTTCTGCTGCCCTTTGGAATAAACTTTGCGTCTATTGACCAGTATTCCTCAGGTTTAAATTCTCTTATTTCGTTTTCTCTGTCAACGATAATTCTAACCGCAACAGACTGAACACGTCCTGCTGAAAGACCTCTTCTTATTTTCTGAGAAATAAAGGGGCTCAGCTTATAGCCCACAAGTCTGTCGAGAATTCTTCTCGCCTGCTGGGCGTTTACAAGGTCGATATTTATAGACCTTGGGTGTTCCATTCCGTTGCTTACTCCGGTTTTTGTAATTTCGGTAAACTCAACCCTGTTTTTGCTGTTAAGGTCGAGATTTAAAAGATATGCAAGATGCCATGAAATAGCTTCACCCTCACGGTCAGGGTCAGTTGCCAGATATACTTTATCGCTTTTTTCGGCTTCCTTTTTCAGCTCTTCCACAAGCTTTTCCTTGCCCTTAATCACCGCATATTTCGGAGCATAATTATTTTTTATATCAACGCTGAGACGAGCCGCAGGCAAATCCCTTACGTGTCCCATAGATGCGATAACTTCGTAGTCATTGCCAAGATATTTTTGTATTGTTTTAGCCTTAGCCGGTGACTCCACTATTACAAGATTTGACATTTCATTCCTCCGTACTTTTTAAATTACTTCTGTCACATCTATTATACAGATTTCATATTACTATGCTTTTCTGTAGTTTCTTGCCCCTGTATTTATCACAAGACCTTCTATTTCAAGTTCTGTAATATAAGGCAGAATTTTATAAGGCAATAAACCGAGCCGTATGCACAGTTCGTCTGTGGATACTGTTTCGCCCTGTTTAATGGCGTCATACACACGCCTCGCTTCACTGCTTATACTTTCACTTTTTTCATTTGGAATATTTCTCGTATTTTCGGAAATATCCTCTTTTTTGGCTTCCCTTTCTTTATTCACTACATTTACATTTTCAGTCTTTTGGGAAGCCGGCACCACCTTGTTTTTGCCCGCATTTTTTGGAAGCGTTCCCTTTACCGGAATAGCCTCCAAAGCGGTTTCAGTGGCTCTCACGTCGTTTTTACGTGTTATGTAAACATTAGGGAAAGCGTCGATAATATCCGTGTAATGGGTGTACGGATATGCTCCATCCTTAATAAGGGCATTTGTACCCTCAGAATATGCCGCATTTATGTTTCCCATCACCGCAAACACTTCTTTTCCCTGTTCCTGGGCGAGATTGGCGGTTATCAGCGCTCCGCTTCTTCTTGCCGCCTCCACAATCAAAACAGCGTCGGAAAAAGCCGCTATTATTCTGTTTCTTGCAGGAAAATGATAGGGCTTCGGCTGTGTTCCCGGCGGATACTCCGTCACAAGACAGCCGTGAGTTGTTATATACTCCCTCATCTTTGCGTTTTGACTTATGTAGTTTACGTCAATTCCTGCGCCTAAAACACAAACCGTGTCGCCGCCTGCCGCCAAAGCTCCACGATGACCTGCTGAATCTATTCCCAAAGCACCGCCGCTTATTATCAGAGCGCCGGCTCTTGTAAGATTTGAAGCCGCATCATAAGCCACACGCAGACCGTATTTTGAAGCATTTCTTGTTCCCACAATTCCAACGGTAAACCTGTTATCTAAATCGGGAAATTCTCCCTTTACGTACAAAACACAGGGAGGCGCATAAATATTCTTAAGACACACGGGATATCTTTCATCATCAAAGGTTATTATATCGATATCTAATTCCATGCATCTGCTTATGATTTTATCCGCACTGCTCAATGTGGTACTTTTAAGCTTTTGAATATCAGCAGGAGTTATTCCGGGACAAAGCCTCCAATGGTTTTCACCGCACTCGTAGAACTCAGCTATACTAAACGAAAATTCACATACCTTTAAGGCCTTAGGCGTTTTATATCCCAAAGCCAAAGTAAGCCATATCCAGTAACGAGCGTTGTTATAAACCATGATTACCTGACCATCTCCCACATAACAATGCCTGCCGCTATTCCCGCATTAAGGGACTCGGCATTTCCCGTCATAGGAATTGTAATTTTGCATGAACAAGCCTCAATGCACTCTTTCGTAAGACCGTTTCCCTCGTTGCCTATAGCCGCAATCACATTTCCTGATTTAAAGTCAATCTCTGTCACCGCTTTATCGGCATTTAAAGGAACTGTGGCATAGGAGCATCCGTTTTCATTAAACCTTTTTATATATCCGCATATATCATCAGTTATAAAAATCGGAAGTCTGAAAACCGCCCCCATAGTGCCTCTTATTACTTTCGGGCTGAAAACATCACAGGAATTGCTGCTTATTATTATACCGTCAATCCCCAGTGCGTCGGCGGTTCTAAGGATTGTTCCCATGTTTCCTGGGTCCTGAACGCACTCAAGTGCCAAAAACTTCAGCTTGTTATACTTTTTTATTGTATCAAATACACGGCTTTTGTCAAGAGGTGAAACCAAAGAAAGCATTCCCTGAGGGGTAACAGTATCGCACATTTTAGGAAATACGCTCTCTTTTACCCTGTATGTATTGGGGCATTTTTCTGATATTTTTTTTATAATTGTATGGTATTTTTTATCAGCTGTTTCCGAATAAAAAAAGTATTTTATCTCCGCCTTTGAATTTAAAGCGTCCTCGCAAAGCCTTGCGCCCTCAACCGGGAAAAGATTTTCCTCACGTCTGAAAGAAGCGCTTTTTTGAAGCTTTGCAGCGTATTTCACCATACGGTTATCCTTAGAATTTATAATTGCCTCCATATATACCTACACTTTCCCAAAGAAATGCAAAAGCGTTTGGAAGGAACTCCCAAACGCAGTTTATACATTTAATTATGCATTTTTTGCTTTTTCTACAAGATTTGCAAATGCAGCAGGATCTGAAATTGCAATCTCAGCCAGCATCTTGCGGTTAAGAGCGATATTTGCTTTCTTAAGACCGTTCATAAATGTTGAATAGTTTGTGCCGTTGAGCTTGCAAGCTGCGGAAATTCTTGTAATCCAAAGGCGTCTGAAATCTCTCTTTCTATGCTTACGGCCGATGTATGCATAGTTGCCTGACTTCATTACAGCCTGTTTAGCCATTTTAAAGTGCTTGCTTTTTGCACCCCAGTAACCTTTAGCAAGCTTTAATGTCTTTTTTCTTCTTTTGCGAGTCATCATCGCACCCTTTATACGTGCCATATATATTTACCTCCGAAAAGTTATATTAAAAATCAATACAATAGCTTACAAAAAATTCAGATTGAATTATTTGTAAGGAATCAAACGCTTAACCTGTGCTGTATTTGTCTTATCAGCTACACAAGTCTGACGAAGGCCTCTCTTGCGCTTTCTTGTCTTCTTGTTGAGAATGTGGCTCTTATTTGCATGAGCACGGATAACCTTACCGTTTTTGGAAAGTTTAAAGCGCTTTTTTGCGCCGCTGTGTGTTTTAATCTTAGGCATAAAATTTATCCTCCCTGATTTTTTATATTACTTGTTAGGCTTTGGAGCAAGGAACATCAGCATGTTTCTGCCTTCAAGCTTTGCAGGTTTTTCCACAATAGCCGCTTCTTCGCAGGCCTTTGCAAAACGCTCCATTGTAGCCTGACCGATTTCCGGATGTCCCATCTCTCTTCCTCTGAATCTGATGGAAACCTTTACCTTATCGCCCTTTTTGATAAACTTGAGAGCGTTGTTAAGCTTAGTGTTAAAATCATGGGTATCTATATTCAAGGAAAGTCTTACTTCCTTAACATCAATAACTCTTTGATTTTTTCTTGCTTCCTTTTCTCTCTTTGCCTGTTCAAAGCGATATTTACCGTAATCCATTATCTTGCAAACCGGTGGTTTTGCCTGTGGCGCAATCTTTACAAGGTCGAGATTGCTCTTTGCTGCAAGCTCAAGAGCCTGAGCCGCTGACATAATACCAAGCTGAGTACCGTCTGAGCCGATTATTCTAAGCTCTTTTTCGGTAATTTCTTCGTTGATCTGAATTTCCTTACTGCTAATTGTAAGCACCTCCAAAGCTTTAAAAAGTTGTATAACAATATAAGAAAATGCGGACAGAATACACTCCGCCCGCACAATAAACTTAACACAAAAACACGGCTCAACGCCGCAGAAATATCATGTTAAAAATATTGACCCGTGCAGACGGAACCCCACAGGTGAAAGCATGTAACTGCCTTGCTTTATTGTTCTTTTGGTATTATACCCTACAAAAACTCTTTTGTCAACACTTTTATTATATTTTTCTTAAAAACAAACCTTTAATCTATATCTTGTAAAAAAGCTCTTCGGGTGATATACTCATTATATAAAGTAAAATATAAAAATACCTCTAAAAGGAGGCTTTTAATGTTTTCAGGAAGAAATAAAACTTTAAATAACAAAAACACCTATGACTTTGATAAAATGTACTTAGCCGAGCAAAAAAGCTCTTTAAGAAATAATTTTTCAAAGATAGGATTTTCCCTGCTTCTCTCTATAGTTATCCTATATCTCATATCATACGGTATTGTTATAGGCACAGCAGTGGGCATTGAAAACCCTCAAAACTCCTTTGCACTTTCAAATCTGGTAAGTGCAATGGCGTCTATACTTGCTTTTATACCTGCCGGGTTTTTCTGCTGCGCCATTTCCAAAGAGAAGATTAGTTCCGTAATATCCTTTTCAAGAGCTAAAAAAGAAGGACTTGCTTTTATTCTTATAGCTTCCTTTGCTTTTTTCATGCTTAGCAATTATCTTACCAATCTCTTTTTAGGAAATATGGATTTAATAGGAATACCCGTTAATCAGTCATCTTCGGGCTTTGAAAAATCATGGCTTAATCTCTCCGTATATATCTTATCTGTTGCGGTTGTCCCGGCGCTTACAGAGGAATTTTTATTCAGAGGAGTTCTTCTGGGAATTTTGAGAAAATACGGCGAAAGCTTTGCGGTGGTCACTTCCGCTTTGCTTTTCGGTCTTATGCATCATAATTTTGTTCAGCTGCCCTTTGCATTTGTTGGCGGTCTTGTATTTGGGTATGTCACAATCTATACAGGCTCAATAGTTCCCGCTATGATTGTACACTTTGCAAATAATTTATTCTCATGTATTTTTTCCGCTCTTCCTAAATATATAGGAAATACATATTCCGAAATAATTTACGGAATAGTCGTAGTGGCGGCTTTGCTTTTAGGTATATATTCGGTCTACAGACTTTCAAAAAATGACGAAAAGCTTCTCAGGTTCAGCAAAAGAACAAGCACTCCCTATTCCGGTCTTATACAAACCGAAAAAGAAAAATACAGATACTTTTTCCAAAGCTTCGGAATTATAGCTTTTACAGTACTTCTTTTGGCGATTTCTATAAGCGATTCTTTTCTAAGTTAAAGGTGATAAAATGTCCAACATTCAAATTGAAGACCGACATATTTTCTATATGAAAAAAGCATTGGAAACAGCTGTAAAATATACCCAGCACGGCGAAGTCCCCGTTGGCGCAATAATTGTCAAGGACGATGAAATAATCTCTTTCGGAACAAACCACCGTGAAAATGAAAAAAACTGCCTGTGTCATGCGGAGATAGAAGCCATAAACAACGCATGTAAAAAATTAGGCGGCTGGAGATTGTGGCAATGCACCATGTATGTGACCTTAGAGCCATGTCCAATGTGCGCTGGGGCAATAATCAACGCAAGAATACCTAAGGTTATATTCGGAGCCTATGACAAGAAAAACGGCTCCTGCGGCTCCGTTACAAACCTGTTTGAACTTCCCTACAATCACAAACCAGAAGTTATAGGCGGAGTTTTACAGGAAGAATGTGCCGCTCTTTTAAAAGACTTTTTCAAAAAGCTCAGAAAAGGCGAAATAAAACAATTCGGAACACACCATGAATAGTTAAACCCGATGTTTCAACTAAACAGAAACATCGGGTTATTTTATGTCTCAAATTACAGTTACATCGCTCTCTGATATGCAGTCAGAATTTAACTTCATATTACTGTAAATATTTTTTGTCACTATACATGTGCCGTCATTTTTAATAATCATAAAATCAAGGCTGTCAGTGCCAAGTTCTGAATATTTTTCGTTTTCATAAAACTCAACAGCCTTTTCGCTTCCCATAACAAAAAATGCTGTGGAAAGTCCGTCAGCAACAAGTCCGTTTGAAGTAAAAATAGTCACCGATCCTATATCAGACTGGGCGGGATATCCTGTTTTGGGGTCTATTATATGGTGGTAAAAAACTCCGTTTTCGGTAAAGTTACGTTGGTATGTACCTGATGTAACTGCGGACATATCCTTTAATGAAACAGTTGCGCATATTTCCTTTCCGTCAGTCCATGTAATTCCCACATTGAAATCCTTTCCGTCAGGCTTAGTTCCAACTGTCACAACATTTCCGCCTATGCTTAAAACTGCGCTGTTACAGCCTGCATTTTTTATAGCTTCTGCAACCTTATCGCCTATGTATCCCTTTGCTGTGGCTCCCAAGTCTATCTGAACCTTAGGATCATCCTTTATCACATTATTACCCTGTAGGGAAATCTTATCAAAGCCCACAAAGTTCAAAGCTTCTTCAACCTCTGATTCACTTGGAACTCTGTAGTTTCCGCCGGTAAATCCCCAAAGCTCCACAACAGGATAAATTGTTATATCAAGAGAACCCTCGGTAAGCTCAGATATTTCCAGAGATTTTTCTATTATCTCCGCTGTTTCAGCGGAAACCTCCCGGGATTCGTTGTTGTTAACCTTATAAATATCTGAGTTTTCATTTGTTGTTGAAAGCAAGGCGTCATATCTGTAAAGCTCATCTCTTGCCGCTTCTATGGCTTCCTTTGCCTTTTCTCCGTAAGCCGTTATATCCACAACAGTATCGAATACAAAAAACTCCGCCGTTTCCGTCTTCACTTCACTATTACAGGAAGTCAAAACAAAGCTTAAAAGTGCCATAATCAAACAAAGAAAAAATGATAAAAATCTTTTGCTTACTTTCTTATCTTCTGACAAGGTTTCTGACGTCCTTTCCCACAAAATTCAAAGTTCCGCAGTTTCCGGCAATTCTTGAAAGAAAACGTGTGGAATAAGCCGACTCAATGTTTTCAAAGCTTAAATTAGTGCTTATTATAATAGGTTTTCCCAGCAGTATTCTGTTGTTCAAAATATTGTAAAGTGTTTTTGTGGAAAACTGATTGGAAAACTCAGAACCCAAATCATCAATAATAAGCAAATCACAGTTTGTAACCGCATCCTCTGTTTCCGAAAGGTCGTCGTATCTGTAGGAAAAGTGTTCCTTTTCAAGCTTTGATATCAGCGACGGAGCAGAAGCATAAATTACACCGAAACCTTTATGAAGAACTTCATTAGCAATAGCTAAGCTCAAATGGGTTTTTCCAAGGCCTGGGCCACCTTTCATCAAAAGATTTTTGCTTCCCTCTCCGAAAGTGCTGGCGTATTTTCTGCAAAAAAGATATATCCTTTTCATATTCTCTCTGAGATTTATTCCGGATATCACTTCGTCCGGCTGTAAGGTATAATCAAACTTATCAAAGGTGGAAAGCTTTAATGGAGCTATTCTGTTTATATCATCGCAGGCAACCTCAAACATAAGCTTTTTCATGCAGTCGCACTGGATGGAAATTCCGTTTTTTTCAATAATTCCGGTATCGGAACATATATTGCAGATAAACCTCGGTTCATCATAATCAAAGCTGTAGCCGTGCTTTGCAAGGAGCATTTTTCTTTCCTCCTGAAGTCCAAGACTTTGAACTTTTAGTTCCTCTATATGCTGTTTTACGTCTCCGCCCTTTACAACGGCTCTTGCGGCGGCTGAACCCAGAGAGCTTAACTTCCTGTCAATCTCCTCTATTCTTGGAATTTTATTGTAAATCTCCTGAAGCCTATAGTCGGCTTCACGCAAAGCCTTAGCTCTTCTCTGCTGCATTACCTCTTTTGCTTTTACATGAACACTGTAACCGTATCCCAAGGCCTGCACCTCATTTCTCTATAGTTTAAAATCAATCCTGTTCATCCAGAATACTTCTTTTTTCCAGTTCCCCTATATCATAGGTTCGCTCAATATTGTAACTGTGCTTCTTATTGTGTATGCTTTGAGCTGTGTCGGAAACCTTTTTATCACCTTTATCCGACATCATTCTTGCGGCGTCTGCGCTTCTAAGCTCATCCATATTGAAAATCTTATTTTTGTGCCAGTTGCTGAGGATTCCGTTTATATAGTTCATTTCGTAAATACCTTTAGCATCAACACAGCGCTCGTAAGCTTCTCTAAGCATTTCATCGGAGAATTTCCATTCGGCAGTCCAGCGAGAGGCAAATTCCAGCTGTTTCTTTGTAGGAGAACCCACATTTTTAAAACCAAACACACGTGAAACCCTGTTCCATGCCTCACGTCTTTCTGTAAGGTCTTTTATTTTCTCGTCCGCCTGCTCCATTGTCACAATGCCCTCATCGGACCAGTTTATGGCTTCCTTTTCAACAGCGTGCATATTGCCCTTATCTACGCTGGCGCAGTACTGAATTATCATTATAAGAACCTCAGCCGGAACTCCGTAAGTATCCCTGAGCATAAGCAGTGTTGCGGCGTCCCCTGAGGACAGAGTTTTACCCAAAATCATCTGAGCCTCTTCCATCAAAGCCGCAAGCTCGCTGTCTGTGGAAAGCATACGTGCCACATGTTTTATATCAGGTCTTGAAGGACGTGTCAAAGGTCTTGGAGATTTTATAACAGGTGATGGCTGATATGTGTATCCGCTATCATCTCCTGTTTCCTCATCAGCTTCAAAATCTTCCTGATGATAAAGCTTTTCCCTCTCTTCTTCTTTTTCCGGAGTTTCTTCCCTTTCCATAGAAGATATAACGCTCTCTGAGTTTTTAGCGGGATAAGGAGAAATCATATTTTCATCTACAGAAATCACTTCACGGTCTGCCCAAAAGTTTATGCAGTCCTTTACATCTCCCGGATGCATATCGAGAGCTGAACCGATTGACTCATAAGTCATAGCATGGTCTGAATTTCTGAGAATATAAAGCAAAACTTTCAAGTGATAAGAGCTTGCAAGTTTAATATCATTATCAACAATTCTTGTAGGCACGGCAAAAACCGATGACCAACAGCCTAAATTCAAATTAAAAGACATAATATAATACCCTCCATTCAATAAATTTGTAAAACTTCTTTTCATTCACTCTATAACTTTAATTATACCACAAGTGCAGTTTCTCCGCCACTAAAATTTTTAAGGTGTATTTCACTGTCTAAAAGTCAAAAAATCTGCTTCTGAAAAAAATTAAAATTTTTTTGAAAAAAGTGTTGACAAATGAGGATTACTGTTATATAATAAACGAGCACTGAGGGATGCGGATGTAGCTCATCCGGTAGAGCGCCACCTTGCCAAGGTGGAGGTAGCGAGTTCGAGCCTCGTCATCCGCTCCAAAAAGGACGCTTAAAAATATTAAGCGTCCTTTTTTCCTAAATCCAATGACACAGAAATAAGGCGACATAGCCAAGTGGTAAGGCATGGGTCTGCAAAACCCTGATTCCCCAGTTCAAATCTGGGTGTCGCCTCCAAATAAACGGTAAGTATCATTTGATGCTTGCCGTTTTTATTTTTTTACTTTTTCACGCTTTGGTCTGTCCTGAATTATTGACAAGTTTCCGTCGCTGAATTATAATATTTTTAAAGCTTAGTTGTACCTAGCGTGTGCAGCTTTATTGCGATAGTTTAATATCGGGGGTGTCGGCGCAAAAGCCGGCTGAGATTAAGGATAAATGCTCCTTTGACCCTTTAACCTGATACGGATAATGCCGTCGTAGGTAGTATAATCTCAGCCTTACGGTATTTTCATATCGTAAGGCTTAATTTTTTTGAGAGGGATTGATATTGTGGAAAAAAGAAATTCTACAAAAAGACTCACAGAAAGCGCATTGCTTCTTGCAATAGCTGTGGTATTGGAACTCGTTTCAAAGCTTTTGGGACTTGAGCTTCCGTTCGGAGGAACAATAACACTTGCAAGTATGTTCCCGGTAGTTCTCATTTCTTACAGATACGGTGTGAAATGGGGGTTGCTCAGCGGCTTTACCTATTCACTTTTGCAGATGATAATGGGTGCTAAGGTGGTTTCGGCTATGTTCCTGCCTGGTGAAGACCAAATGGCTGTTTGGCAGGCAATATGCGTTTGCCTTCTTGACTATGTGCTCGCTTATACCATACTCGGCGTCGGCGGTATGTTTAAGGGCAAATTCAAAAAACCGGCATTGGAGCTTGCACTCGGCGTATTTGTCGCCCTGCTCTTAAGGTATATTGTTCATATTATATCGGGTGCGATATTCTACGGAGCATGGGCCGAATGGTTCTTCTCTCAGGAGGGCTTCTATAAGATAGGAGAGAGCATACTCGGCAAATATTCCGGTACGGCTCTGTCGATAGTTTATTCGGTATTCTATAACGGCCTTTATATGGTTCCGGAAATAATCATAACAACCGTTGTGGCAGCTATTCTCGGTAACGTTCCGCAGATAACCGGAGTTAAAAATCCGAAAAAAGATAAATAACAAACGCTTGACAAATTTTTTAACTGTAATTATAATATAAAGCACAATCGAAAAGATCGCCTTTAAAAACTGTGAAGGAAACAAGACGGTTACCGTGAGTTTCAGAGAGCTGCCGTGTGGTGAAAGGCAGTACCAAGTATCCGTGTATAACTCGTTCCGGAGTTTCATAGCTGAAGTCATAGGCTGTGACGGCAGACACCGTTATATGTCAGGTCTTGTTGGAGACCGCAGAGGGCAGCCTCGGCTGCCGAATTAGGGTGGTACAGCGTGGTTTTTACTTCGCCCCTATCTTCTTCAGAGATAAGGGCGATTTTTTGTTTTGTAAAGACTGCGCTTTATTTTTTGTATTTTTCGCTGTGCTGTCAGTCTTTGCAAAGCAAGCTATATGATTGGAGTACTTCATAGGAGAAATAATTATGAAAACAAACAAGTACATTCCTTTTGAACCTATCGACATTCCGGACAGAACTTGGCCGTCCAAGACCATAAAAGAGGCGCCTGTTTGGTGCTCTGTGGATCTCCGCGACGGAAATCAGGCTCTTATAGACCCCATGAACCTTGAGCAGAAGCTTGAGATGTTCAAAACGCTTGTAGACATCGGCATAAAGGAAATCGAGGTCGGCTTTCCTTCCGCATCGGAGACGGAATATGAAATTCTCCGCACGCTTATAGACGGGAATTATATTCCGGACGATGTGACAATTCAGGTGCTTGTGCAGAGCCGCGAGCATCTTATCAAAAAGACCTTCGAGGCTGTAAAGGGCGCAAAGAACGTTATAATACACTTTTACAATTCCACATCGACTCTTCAGCGCAAGGTCGTATTTAAAAAGGATATGCCGGGCATTATCGATATTGCGGTAAACGGCGCAAGACTTATTAAAAAGCTGTCGGATGAGCTTATGGAAACGTCCGACATAAACATACGCTATGAATATTCGCCGGAGAGCTTTACCGGTACCGAAATGGATAACGCAGTTGAAATATGCCAAAGAGTTTTGGAGGAGCTCGGCGCAACGCCCGAAAACAAGGTCATACTCAACCTTCCTTCAACCGTTGAGGGCAGCACGCCGAACGGTTATGCCGATCAGATAGAATATTTCTGCCGTCACCTTAAAGACCGTGACAGCGCCGTAATCAGCCTTCATCCTCACAATGACCGCGGTACTGCGGTCGCAGCTGCCGAGCTCGGTCTTCTTGCAGGTGCCGAGCGTATAGAGGGAACTCTTTTCGGCAACGGTGAGAGAACCGGCAATGTGGATATAGTTACGCTTGCTCTCAATATGTATACGCAAAATGTCGATTGCAAGCTGGACTTTCACGACATCAACCATATTAAAGAGGTATATGAGGACGCCACAAATATGAAGGTAGGGCCTCGCCAGCCGTATGCCGGTGAGCTTGTTTTTACCGCCTTTTCAGGCTCTCATCAGGATGCCATAAACAAGGGTAAGGCGTTTATGCGTGAGAATAATCCCGACAAGTGGGAGGTTCCTTATCTCCCAATAGACCCGGCAGATGTCGGCAGGGATTACGAGCCGATAATCCGTATAAACAGTCAGTCCGGCAAGGGCGGTGCCGCGTATATTATGCAGGAATACGGATTTGCGATGCCTAAGGCCATGCACCCCGAATTCGGAGCGGTCGTTCAAAAGGCCTGTGATGAAAAGGGTAAGGAACTCAGAGCCGATGAGGTATTTGAGCTGTTCTGTGAAGAATATCGCAATGTCTGCGGACCTTATAAGCTTCTCAACCATAAATTCAGCGAAGAAAAGCTTGAGAGCGAGTCTCACACCAGGGTGCATTTTACGGGTACCATAAAATATAACGGAAACGAGCCGGTATCTATCGAGGGCGTCGGTTCCGGCCCCATAGAGGCGTTCTTTAACGCTCTGTCGCACGTGGGAATCACGGGATACAAATTCAAGAACTATGCGGAACACGCAATTTCAATCGGTGCGGACGCCAAGGCCTGTTCCTATATCGAGCTTGAAGCTCCCGACGGCAAGGCCGTTTTCGGCATAGGCATTTCACACAACATAAACTATGCTTCAATAAAGGGTATTTTGTGTGCCATAAACCGTTGTCAGCCGAATGTTGTGCGCGAGCCGCAGCAGCCGATATTTGAGAAAAAACAATAAGCTTTTGCGGCAAAGGCATTTTTTCTAAACACAATTCGGCGTTTTATATGTTCGCTTTATTCGGCAAAACGTGCCGTGAGCGGCAGGAAAGGATATGGAAGTAATATGAGAGAACATAATATTGTAGTATTAAAGGGCGACGGTATCGGCCCCGAAATAGTCGACGAGGCTGTAAAAGTGCTTGATGCAGCAGGCAAAAAGTACGGCTTTAAGATGAATTATGATTATGAGCTTATGGGCGGCTGTGCCATAGACGAGACGGGTGAGCCGCTTCCGCAGAAAACCGTAGATGCCTGCAAAAAGGCGGATTGTGTGTTTTTGGGAGCGGTAGGAGGTCCTAAGTGGGACGGCGTTCCCGGCAATAAACGCCCCGAGGCAGGGCTTCTCGGAATACGCGGTGCGCTCGGACTTTATGCAAATCTCCGTCCTGCAAGAATATTTGCCCCCTTAAAAGATGCGTCGCCGATTAAAGACAGCATAACCGAGGGTAACCTTGACATAATGATAGTTCGCGAGCTTACCGGCGGAATTTACTTCGGGGAGCGCGGAACGGGTGTCGAAAACGGCGAGGAATACGCTTATGACACCGAGAAGTACACCGTTTCCGAAATTAAGAGAATTGCGAAAACCGCTTTTGAAATGGCAATGAAGAGAAGCAAAAAGCTCACAAGCGTTGACAAGGCAAATGTGCTCGATTCATCAAGACTGTGGAGAAAGACGGTTATCGAGATGTCAAAGGACTATCCCGAGGTAGAGCTTAACCATATGTATGTTGATAATTGCGCTATGCAGCTTGTACGCAATCCAAAGCAGTTTGATGTTATAGTTACGTCAAACATATTCGGCGACATTCTCTCGGACGAAGCGTCTATGATATCGGGCTCGATAGGAATGCTCGCTTCCGCTTCGCTCTCGGACGGAAAATTCGGACTCTATGAGCCGATACACGGCTCTGCGCCGGATATTGCCGGCTTCGGCGTCGCAAATCCGCTTGCCACCATACTCTCCGCAGCCATGATGCTCAAATACTCTCTTGATGAGAGCGACGCTGCGGCGGATATAGAAAACGCGGTAAACGCAGCACTCGAAAATGTTCGCACTCCCGATATATACAAGGACGGATTTAGAAAGGTATCGACTTCGGGTATGGGCGACGAGGTTATTAAGCGCCTTTAATAAAAAGCAGAATATTGCTTCGGCGGCTCCGTTTTTACGGAGTCGCTTTTTAATTTGTGAACAAAAACTGAATTTATCGTATTTTGTTTGAAATATCATAAAGTAAGTGTTAATATATAGAGGTATTGTACTTGTTTGGTACAACGCCGTAATAATTTGCAAGGAGGATTTTCCCTTGGACGAAAATAAAGACAAGACTTTATCCGGCGGAAACGACGAGAGCTACGGCTCAACATTTGACCGCAATACCGAGGATGTCAAAAAGGAAATGGAAGAGCTTGCTGCTACATTTCAGCGCGAGCTTGACAAAACCAAGGCGGAGGCAGAGGAAAAAGGCGAGCTTATACAGGAGCTTGAGGATATCCCCGAGGCTTCGACCCGAAATGATGACGAGGAGCCTTCGGAAGCCGAGCTTTGCGAATGCTGCGGTGAGAAAAGGCGCGGCACAAAAGCCGACCCCGATTCGCCGTATTGTGAAGAATGTGATCTCGGTCTTCGTCACTATCCGTTCAGCTTCTTAAATATATTCTTTGTCGTTGTTGTTATTGCGCTTGTTTTTTACAGCGGCTATGTATTTGCGGGGCGTATGGGCGTTTTAAGCGATGTCTATAAGGCAGATAAATATGTTTCGCAGAAGAAAATGGATTCAGCCGTTACCGCATATGAGGATACGGTTTCTGCAATGGAGAAGGCAGGTATAAAGGGCGAGCTTGTGTATAAGCGCCAAATAATGGCAAATTACCGCATAGGCTACCTTCAGGATATTGACTCTATGAGCGGCAATATAAATTCTTGGGAGCTGTCTCTTCCGCACTTCAGAAGCGTTAAAAAAGCAATGGGCGAGTCGGCGGATTTTATAGCCACCGTGCGCAAGGCTTATACAATACTTACAAAGTATGATGTCAACGATCCTTCGGATTTCCCGTATGACGACGCTATGGCGGCTTTGGTGTCGCTTGAGAGCGAGCCTTATACGGAGGATACAACGGCTGATACTTCGTCCGCGACGACGTCATCCGTTAAGGCCACGCAGTATAATAAGGCCATGGTATATTACTATGAATATTATGTATCGGTAATCTGCAATAAGGATAACGACGAACAGCTCAAATACCTTGAAAAGATCAAAGAAGAATATCCTCAGTATATTTGGCTTTACGGTTCGGCCCTCGGCGATCTTTACGCAAAAACCGGCAAGGACGTCACCGAAATCTGCGATAAAATCCGCAGCAATAATTCCGAGGACCCGTCGCCGGATCTTATTGAAATAGAAAGCCTGCGCATAAAGGGCGATTATGACGCGGCAATAGCGAAATGTGAAGAATACGCTTCACCGGATGACTGCACGGTCAAATATGAGATTTACCGTCAGGAGGCACTTTGCTATATCCTCAAGGACGATTACGACACGGCTTTAGAAACGGCGAAAAAGGCTTATGACGATAACGGCAATTCTCTTGAGGTTATAGATACCTTGGCACTTTGCGCTGTTTTGAAAAACGATGATGCCACATACAGCAGCATGGAATCGCTTTTGGACGGCAGCGGCTACAGCCTGTCCGATAAGGTTACCGGCTTTAAGGCAGGTACCGTTACGCTTGATGATATTCTTTTGAAAGGGGCTTATGACGTAGAATGAGAGCAGTATATCTTACAGTAAAATATATAACCATCGTCGGTACGTTCCTTCAGGGCTTTTTTGAGCATCTCTCATGTCGTATGTATGATGTTCTGATAGAGGACGGCAGATATTTGAGATCAAATGAGATGTGCGGGCATATAGAGCACGAGCTTATTAAAAAGAGAGGCACCGCATTCGGTGTGTGCTTCTTCCCGTTCCTTTTCAATTTGCTGATAGGGCTTATCCTGACCGCGGCAGGCTCGGTAAATATTTTCTATCTCGGTGAATTTTTTATGAGTGCCGATTCAAAAGTACCGAATTTCCCGAACTTCTTATTTCTGTGGGTCGGTATTTCGTGTCTTACCAATCTGTTCCCGCAGATAGAAGACGCTCTTACCCTCAAAGAGCAGATTTACGGCAAGGGCAAGTCAAATCTCTTTGTGAAAATAATCGCCGCGCCGATATTCGCCGTGCTGTATGTCGGCTCATATCTGCAGAGCGTCGGGCTTACGCTTGTCACGTCTGTGGTATTCTCGCTGTTTATGCCGTCGATTCTCGGCACGTTTATACCTCAGCTCTACAATGCCATAGCAGGCTGATCGGCATTACAGTATATATTATGCTAAACGGGAAGTGTTTTTGCACTTCCCGTTTTTGTTGTATAAAATATTGTAAAGTGGTAAAATCAAAGCGGTGATAAAAATGAAAAAAATTATAACGGTAATTGTTTTGTGCCTTGCGCTTGCGTCATGCGCAAAAGAGAACAGCGGCGGCACAGAGCCTTCGACGCAAGACGTAAGTACGAGTGCAGCACAGGAAACGGAAGTGCAGTCGGATTCTGAAACCGAGACGGAAACAGAATTTGAGAAGCAGTCAACGGCAGAGGTTAATGCTACGCCGACGGCCGCCGACCCTCAAAAAACGAAGGTAACGCAAAAGTCCGTAAAGTCTACGCAAGAGGAAAGAAAAACTCGGACAGAGACTTCGCCTAAGACGACAGCCGTTCCTGAGCCGACTGTCGTAAAGGGGTTTGAACGAGAGATGCTCGAGTTGTGCAATCAGCAACGTCGCGCGAACGGAAAACCCGATATTGCTCTTAACAATACTCTGTGTGAAAATGCTGCGGTAAGAGCCGAGGAAATTTCAAGGAAAAACTGCTTTTCACATACAAGACCCGACGGCACAATGTGCTTTACCGCGGTTACGGTCAATTATATGACATGCGGTGAAAACATTGCTTACGGTACGCGGTCTGCTTCGGCGACGGTGACTGCGTGGATGAATTCTCCCGGACATAAAGAGAATATTCTCTCGGAGGATTTTACGGAGGCCGGCTTCGGCTGCTATGAGGTGAGCGGAGTAAGGTATTGGGTTCAATTATTTATAGGATAGGCTATGAGCTGCTTTTTGTACGTGCAAAAAGCAGCTCGCGTGCTTATTTGCAAAATACATGTGCGCCTATGGTCTGTATAACGGGTCTTGTGCGTATCCACTTGTTTGAAGTCTTTGCCGGATTATAGTAGTATATGGCACCGCCCGACGGATCCCAGCCGTTTATTGCGTCCTGAGCCGCCTTTCTTGACTGTGCCGTAGGCTCTGTGCTCCAGTTGCTGTCGTTTACGCAGGAAAATGCTCCCGGCTGATAGACTACTCCGGCTATTGAGTCCGGAAAAGACGCGTGCTGAACGCGATTCAGAACAACCGCACCCACTGCAACCTGACCTATATACGGTTCGCCTCTCGCTTCGGCTGCAATCACCTTTGCAAGCAGATATATGTCGCTCGAGCTGTATTGTCCAGAGGATGCAGAACCGATTCCGAGTGCCGACAGTGTTTTCGGGCCCGCAATGCCGTCGGCAGTAAGACCAGCGGATTTTTGAAACTTCTTTACCGCGTCTTTGGTAAGTGTGCCGTAAATACCGTCAACGGATCCGCTGTATATTCCCTTAGATTTCAACTTGGTTTGTATCTGTCTGACCTCTTCGCCGCGAGAGCCCGTTTTTGATAACACTTCGGTGCTGTGGCTTGCACTCTGTTTGTATACCGCTATCGAGCCTATGGCAAAAAGCAGCACGGCGGCAAGACACACGGCTAACATCTTTTTGAATTTTGCACCGGGAGAATTCATCTTCATAATAATTTACCGACCTTTTAACTGTTTAAGTGCTCGCTTACGGAATTATTGTTTTCATGTGTGACACTTTTATACACATAAATTGTGTGTCACAAAAAGACATATACTAAATATTGACAGATAAAATCCGTTTTGAAAAAAATTTGATTTTTTTAAAAATAAGTGTTGACTTTTGGGTTGCGCTGTGATATTATATCAAAGCTGTCGCGAGAGACACGGAAACAAAATTGAACAGAACGCTTGATAATTCAACGTTTTTGATTAAACAGTTTGAAAAAAGCACTTGACAATTTCGTTAGCTTATGTTATTATATAAGCCCTCCGATAATCACGGAGAACAGCACAATGGACCTTGAAAATTAAACAACGACAAAAAACAAGGAACCCTGAGATTCTAAAAGTTGAAAGACTTAAAGAGTTTTAGAAGTA
>ERZ779866.212-NODE-212-length-65033-cov-3.869664_pt1 | contig 65033 bp, 58 predicted proteins | sample MGYA00511248_ERZ779866 | MGnify/ENA primary metagenome ERZ779866 (study PRJEB29588, sample SAMEA2155758) | human gut metagenome | biome: human gut; feature: human-associated habitat; material: faeces | place: Denmark | collected 2008/2010 ... | reverse complement strand
GGGATCGAGCACTTCCCGCAGGGTATCGCCGATCTCCCGGGTATACACGCCCGCGGCGATCAGCCCCCGCAGACCGCCCTCCCGGAACACCCGCAGGCGCTCCGCGTCGTTGTCCCGGGGAATGCGGTGGGGGTAGTTATCCCCCGAAAGGGTGTAGCTCCCCACGCCCAGCTGATTCAAATAATAAGAGAGCAGCGAGGCGATTTCCGATTTTCCCACCCCGGAGCCGCCGCACACCGCCACCACCGCCCGCTGGTGGGGATGATGGGAAAGGGTTTCCCACAGAAGCTGCTTCAGCTTGGGGAAAAGGGTTTCCGCCTTCCGGCGGTGCTCTTCGGTAATGCAGATTTTATCTCCGGGCATGTCCCCCTGGGGAATGCTCTCCGGCAGCGCCGGGGCCTGCCATTCCCGGGTAAGGGCCTGAATATCGGCCATGGTATATCCGCTTCCTTTCCGCGTGTGATTCACTTGAGAAAAATACGCCATGGAGGCTGGGCTTTCCTCCATGGCGGAGCCGGTTTTCTGTTACAGAGCGAGCATGCGCCGTTTCTTCGGCCTGATTGGCCGCTACCGTTACGGCGCCAGGGTTCCCGGGTGCCTTTGCGGCGACGGGTTGATTTCCCGCGCTGATCCTCCACAGTACCAAAGAAAGCCTTTCCTGGACGAGAATTTCACAAGCGTTTCTTTTTCGACGGGTTACAGCGCACCGTCCACGGGCTCCTTGCCTTGCTCCAGCACAGCGGCCAGGAAAGCCAGGGCCAGTCCCTGTCCCCAGCCCTGGGTCCAGGCCCGGGAGATGTTCCGGTACCCCTCCCGGTCCTTCATCACGGCGGTGCCGCCGCTGACGTTCAGCACCCGGCCCTCGGGCGTAATGTTGTCCATTACGCCCCGCACGGACTTGCTTACATACTTGATGTACAGGGGATTGCCCTGGATGGTCATGGCCGCGGCGATGCCGCAGGAGGCGGAAACCTCCTCATAGCTCTCCGGGTCGTCCAGGAGCGTGCGCCACAGGCCGTTTTCCGTCTGTAACCGCTTCAGGGCTGCCAGCTGCTCGGTAAGGGACCCCGCCACGTCCATGTATCTGGGGTACAGGTAGCACTCGGGCAGGGTACGGTTTACCTTGCTCATGGTAAAGGCGGCCCAGGCATTGGCACGGCCCCAGTAGAAGCCGGACATGTGGTCCCTGGTGATGTTGTTGTACCCGTGGTACCACAGGCCGGTCTTTTTATCCTGCAGATATGCGATATGCCAGTAGTACTGGTTCAGGGCGTCGTCCACCAGCGCGGGATCGTTCCAGGCCACGCCTGCCCGCAGCATGAAATATGCCGCCATCATCAGCGTATCCGCCCAGCACTGCTCGGGAAAATCGTTCTTGGCGGATACGGTATGCTGCAGCACATGATCCCCAAAGCGCGGAGCCTGATTGCACAGGTAGTCGATCTTCTGCTCCGCAATGGCCTTATAGCGCTGGTCTCCGGTCCACTGGTGCAGGGTGAGCATGGCATGCCCCATGGCGCAGGTGTTCACGGTCCAGCCCGGCAGGCCCAGCTCGATATATTCATCCACCCGCTCTTTCATCAGCTGCAGGTATTCCTCCCGGCCAGTGGCCCGGGCTGCCTCGCACAGGCCGTAATAGGCCACGCCACAGGGCCAGTCCCAGGGCATATCCATGTTCATGGTTTGACGTGCCACCGCATCGATGGCTTGGAGCACTTCCTCCCGGTCAAATTGTATGGTAGCCATGGTATATCCTTACCTCCTTTGTATGATTTGTCATGGTCCGCCTGCGTGCGGGGGTGGATTCAGGGCGGATTTTCACAGGATTTTTCATGATGTGCGCAACGCTGTTCCAGCTGCGACAATTTCTGTTTCCATTATACCTTTTTGCAGCCCGGCTGTCCATTCCCCAAAAAACGACTAGGTACTCCGCGGAAAAGCGTGTTTTTGTGAAAAAAAGCGGGATCTCTTCACGCTTGCCATGCTTTTCAGCGTGAGAGAACCCGCTTCGCCGTTTCTTTTTTACAGCTCCTCGCCGTTTTCGATGGCGGTGATTTCGTCCACCCGGCGCTGGTGCCTTCCGCCCTCAAACTCGGCGGTGAGCCAGTGGGTGGCGATCATCTTGGCCAGATCCACGCCCACCACCCGGGCGCCCATGGTCAGGATATTGCTGTTGTTGTGACGCTTGCTCAGCTCCGCCGAGTATACGTCCGAGCAGGTGCACACGCGGATGCCCTTCACCTTGCTGGCGGCAATGCCGATGCCGATGCCCGTGCCGCAGATCAGGAAGCCCCGGTCGCACTCGCCCTGGGCCACGGCCTTGGCCGCCCGGTAGCCGTAAATGGGGTAGTCGCAGCTCACCGGCTCGTTGGTACCAAAGTCCTTGTAGGTCAGACCCATTTCATCCAGCAGCTTTTTGATTTCCTGTTTCAGTTCAATGCCCGTATGGTCGCATGCCAGCGCAATCATGCCGTTTTTTCCTCCCGCGTTTACTTCTTTTTGAATAGACCGCCCAGGACCGCCCGGGCCGCGTTGATGGCCAGGGCCAGGGCCAGCGCCCACCAGAAGGAGTCCACGCGGAATCCCTCTTTCATGACGTTGGCGCACAGCAGCACCAGCCCCGCATCCACCAGAATGTTTGTCAGCCCAAAGGTCAGGCACCCGATGAGTCCCGTGAGCGCCCGGGCGATGGGCCGCAGCAGCAGGTACAGTATCGCCAGCGCCAGGCCGGTTACCACCCCGAACTCCACATTGGCGCAGTGGATGCCCGGCAGATAGGTGGCGCAAAGGGGTACCACCGCAATGGTGGCCGCCATTTCCGCGATAATCTTTCCCATGCCGTCCTCCTTGGGTTTCCGTGTCCGCACCCAGGCAAGGCGCGGCCTACGGGCTGTGGCCCGCCGCTTCAAAACTCCAACCGTTTATATTCTGCGCCCGCGGGGCAATTCCTTCCACCGGGGAAAGGCGACGCCGCCTTCACCGGCGCAGGGGGCTCAATCCTTGGGCTCCTTGCGGAAAAGATATTCATCCACCTTCTGCCGGATCTCGTCACTGATCTCCCGGGCAATGGGGAATACCTCCGCGTTCACCACCCGGCAGGCCAGGAACAGCGCCTGCTGCAGGGTGATGTCCAGGGCGTGCTCATCCAGGTAGCCGCTTTTCAGGCTGTCCCGGCGGTCATGGATATAGTTGGCCCCCGGCGCGCCGAAGCGGCACAGGTTCACCGCCGGTACGCCGTGATCCGCGAAGGGGATGCAGTCGCTGGAGTATATGTCGGACTTGACCAGGCAGGCCGTGCCCATCTCCCGCATCAGGCCATCCACGTAGGCGGTGGCGGCGGGAGTGGCCAGCACCGGCGCGCTGTTTTGGCCCAGGGTGGCGCCTGCCACGTCCAGGTTAATCATCAGCAGATGCTTGTCCAGCTCATCCGCATGGGCGGCGGTCCAGGCCTTGCTGCCCAGCAGGCCCTGTTCCTCCGAGCCGAACCAGTTGAACTTCAGCGTCCGGCGGGGCGGATGCGCGGCGAAGTACCGCAGCAGTTCCAGCAGGATGACGCTGCCGGACAGGTTATCGTACACGCCGGAGGAAAAATACACGCTGTCGTAATGCGCGCCGAAGGAGATGATCTCCTGGGGCCGATCCGTGCCAGGAATCTCTGCGCAGACGTTCTGGCTCACGCCGTCATAGCTTTCGCCCTCCAGCTCCAGATGCAGCGTTTTCGCGCCCCGGCGCACCATTTCCGCCGCGTCCGCCGCCCGCAGGTTCAGGGCCACCGCGTCCCCGAAGGTCTCGGTGAGGGTTTCCCGCAGCTTGCGGATGTCGCAGTCCGTTTCGCTGCGGCGGTCCAGGGTGCTGCCGGAAAAGGTCAGGATGGCCGCTACCCCCGCCTTTTGCAGGGCCTCATAATCCTTGCGGCGCAACCGGCCGTTGATCAATACGATTTTGCCAGCGGCCTGCTGCAGGTGCGCGGGCAACACATTTTCCGCGTAGTAGAATGCTCCGTCCAGCCCTTCTGCCGGGGTGGAGCGGGCACGCTGGTAGCCGGTGACTTCATACTCCTTTTCGTAGGGTTCGGTCACCTTCAGCCGGGCGTGCTTCACGCGCCCGCAGGGCACGGAAAATTCCTCCAGGTGCGCCGCTACGCCCGCCCCCTGGACTTCCTCCAGCAGCCGCTGGGCCACTGCCCGCTCCTGCGCGGAGCCGCTCACCCGCTCATATCCCAGCTCCCGCAAAAGCCCGAATGCCCGATGTGCCGATACATGCATATCCCTATGCCCTCCTTCATAAGTTATGGTTGCCATGATTATAGCACAGCTTTGCCCGGAAGCGCTGCGTCCGGCAGGAAAAAATGATCGAAAATTTACAGGGTGTTCCCCTTTGTGGGCAAAGGCCCTGGAAGGGAAATGCCAATCCGTGGCGAATGAATAACAGCAAAATGCAGGATGCCGCCTGGCCCATCCACCGCCTGGCGGAGAAGCGAGGATGATCTTCTGTGGAAAACACGGTCTACCGCAATCGGGAGCTTTCCTGGTTAAAATTTAACGAGCGCGTGCTGGAGGAAGCGGAACGGGAGGACGTTCCGCTTTGCGAACGGCTGAGCTTCGTTTCGATTTTCCAGAGCAATCTGGATGAATTCTTCATGGTTCGTGTTGCCAACGTTTGGAAACAGGTCCAAAGCGGTGCAGAGGCAACCGGTGCCGATAAGTTGCCCCCGAGACGGCAGCTTGCGGAAATCGGCCGCCGTGTTCGCGAACTCACTGAACAAGCCGAGGAACTTTGGAAAAAGGGCATTTTGCCTGAGCTCGAAAAACAGTCTATTCGTATCGTCAATTACGCGGATCTTCCGCAGAAAAAGCGTGAGATTCTGAGTAACTACTTTGATCATGAAATTTATCCGATCCTTACACCCCAGGCAATCGACTCCGGTCACCCCTTCCCCTTGGTGTCCAATACGAGTATCAATTTCATCATTGAATTGGTCAATGAAAAGAACAAAAACGATATTCGTTACGCTCGCTTGAAGTGTCCGAATAATGTGCCCCGTTTCCTTTATCTGCCGCGAGGCAAGGAAGCGGTTAATCCGAAGCTCTCCTACGATTCAAATTACAGTGAAATCAACGTAGTGCTCGTCGAAGATCTGATCGAAGAATGCATGGAGCGGCTTTTCCCGGGCTACAAGGTCAATGCAGCCGGTCAGTTCCGCATTACCCGTAATACGGACGGAGAAATTGAAGAAGACGAAGCCGATGATTTGTTGGCAGCGGTGCGTGATTACGTTGATCAGAGACGCTTTGGCGACATCGTTCGCGTCGAAATGGGGCGCGGTATGCCTGTTCGTCTCGCCGATCTTTTGATTGATCACCTGGATGTGAAACCCCATCAGATCTATAAGCAAAAGATGCCGCTCGCTTTCTCCGAATTCATGAGCCTGGGCTGCATCGATCGTCCCAAACTTCAATACAAACCCGATCCCACAAAGTTAGCCAAAGAGCTTGACGGTGAGTCGGATTGCTTTGAAGCAATCAAAAAACGCGATATTGTGCTTTATCACCCCTATGACCGATTCCAGGGTGTACTCAATTTTATTGAGCAGGCCGCACGTGACCCGAAAGTGGTGGCTATCAAACAAACGCTTTATCGCTGCGGCAGTGATTCTCCCGTGATCCGAAGCCTGCTTGAAGCGCGCCGCCGCGGCAAACAGGTGACCGCTGTGGTGGAACTGAAAGCACGTTTTGACGAAGAGCGCAACATCAATTGGGCTGAGGAGTTGGAACGAGCCGGCGTCAATGTGGTTTACGGTTTTGTGGGCTTGAAGATTCACGCCAAGCTCTGTCTGGTGATTCGCCGTGAAGCAAGCGGTATCAAGCGCTACGCTCATATCGGAACGGGCAATTACAACGCCTCTTCGGCAAAGATTTATACCGATCTTGGTCTGATTACTGCAGATGATGATATTTGCGCTGACGTGACCGATTTGTTTAACGTGATGACAGGCTGCGGCGATATTTCGAACTATCGTAAGCTTTTTGTGTCCCCGAAGAGCCTTCGTCCCAGTATCACTGAGCTTATTCGTGAGGAAGTGCAGCTGCACCGTGAACACGGCAACGGTCACATCATTATCAAGTGCAACCAGCTCGTCGACGGCGATATCATCGCAGAGCTCTATCAGGCGAGTATTGCGGGCGTGAAGATCGAGTGCATCGTGCGCGGTATCTGCTGTCTGCGTCCCGGCATTCCCGGTTTGTCTGAAAACATTACGGTTAAATCCATTGTGGGACGCTACCTTGAGCATGCCCGTGTGTACTGGTTTAACCACAATGGTGATGAACGGATGTACATCGGCAGTGCAGACATGATGAACCGTAACCTCAACGGTCGTATTGAAGTGCTCACGCCGATTTGCCATGAAAAGATTCGTCGTAATATCATGACGAATATTTTGAGACTGCAGCTGAGCGATACCGAACAGTCTTGGATTATGCTGCCGACGGGCGCCTACAAGCGCTACGTCCGCGCCAAGGGTGTCAAGAAGGTAGACGCTCAGAATGCCCAAAACCATCTGAAGAGTCTTTACTAAAAATGGCGACAACCAATCATCAGTATGCGAACTTGGTCGAGGAATCGGCCAAGTCGGAGGCGAGTGCCTTTGTACGACCCAACCCGACAGTGACTCGAGTCGGTTTCATCGACTTGGGAAGTAACTCCTCGCGTCTGACTGTTGTGGAATTCGACAGACGGGGACGCGTCACGGTTTTAAACCGAGTCAAAAGCATGGTGCGTTTGGGCGAGAAAGCTTTTGAAACGAAAGAGCTTCAGCCTCAGGCGATGGAGCGTGCTTTGTCCTGTTTGGTGGAATTTGCCGAAGTGTGCCGCTCTTATGGTGTGGCTGATGTGGTAGCTGTGGGTACGGCCGCACTGCGCGTGGCAAAAAACAGCATGGATTTTGTCCGCCGTGTCAAAGAAAAAACCGGCTACGATCTTCATGTTATCTCGGGTGATGAAGAAGCCCGCTTGATTCGAGTCGGTATTTGGGACTCATTGCCTAAGACTCGAGATTCCTATTTATTCATCGACATCGGCGGCGGCAGTACGGAAATTTCCGTTTCTTCCCGTGAAAAGATTTCATTTTTGGAGTCGCTCAACATCGGTTGTGTGATGATGACCGATGCCTTCAAGGGCAACGCTCAGGGCAAGATTTCCTCCGGTGTTTTTTCCAAGATGCAGCAAAAAGCATTGGAAAAAATTCAGCACATTCTCAAGACTGTCGGACACTTGGATTACACGACGGCGATTGCCAGCTCAGGCACTGCTCAGGCGCTTTTGACGCTGGCTCAGTCGAAGTTTGGCCCCCAGGGCGGTTTTGTGCAGCGTGATATCGGTATCGAGCTCAAACGCGCCCAGATTGCTTCGCTGGCAAAGTGGCTGTCACAGATGACCGCGGCCGAGCGCGAAACGCTGCCCGGTTTAAGTCCCTCACGAGCTCAGGTCATTGTGGGCGGCGCAGCGATTCTGCTTTCGATTTTGCAGGCTTTGGATTTGCCGTGCGTATACATTACGCCCAATAACCTGCAGGACGGTCAAGTCGTCGATTACATCGAAAGACATTTCAAGTGTGACGGCAAACGGGAAAATTATTGGCGAAGAAAGAGTGTCAAGACTCTGGCTAAGCATTATCACTGCGAAAAAGTTCACGCCAAACATGTCGGCATGTTGGCGCTGAGCCTTTTTGAGCAAGTTCAGAAAATGAAACTTTGCGAACCGCAGACCGGTCTTGAAGAACTGTTGGGTTATGCGGCACGTCTGCACGATATTGGCATTGCCATCTCCTACGATAAGCACTACATGCACGGGGCTTATTTGGTTCGGCATTGCCCGTTGTTGGGCTTTACCGAGCAGGAAGTGATCACCATTGCCCGTTTGGTATTTTGGCACTCACGCCCGAGCGGAGAGTTACCGAGCTTTTTAGCCGGCGATCAGCCCACCGATTCAGAAAAGTGGGCGGCGGTGTCGCTTTTTATTGCCGAAAATCTTGAAAGAACCCATCGTTCGCTCGCCCAAAGCGTCAAGCTCATAAAGAAAGGACAGCGTTTGAGTATCCAGGTGAGTTTATCCGCGCCTACGCCTTTAGAAGAAGCGGCGGCCGATAAAATCCGTAAACATACAAAGAGAGTGTTCGGGCAGGCAATTGATGTTCAATTCTCGGTTCAGGACCGGCAATTATTCTTAACCGACGACTGATAAGCAGCCGGTGGCAGCCTTGCGGCTGCCGTCCGGCAGAATTCTGTCAACATTAAAGTCTATTTTCCTCGACAGCGTGGCAAGCCACTCGGATGGTTTGCCCGTTTTTTTCGTAGCTTTTAAGTATCGGTTTCTCATCCCGACAGCGTTGACAGGCATAGGGGCAGCGGGGATGAAAGGCGCAGCCTGATGGCGGATTCAGAGGGTTCGGTACCTCGCCTTTAATCGGAATGCGGGGTTTCCCGGTCATTTTCATATCAGGAATCGCATCAAGAAGCATCTTGGTGTAAGGGTGCCTGGGTGCCTTGAAAAGTTCCGCTTTGGGGGCAAGTTCAACCAAGCGTCCCAGGTACATAACGCCCACTCGGTCAGAGATATGGTGCACGACCGAAAGATTATGAGAGATAAAGAGATAGGTTAAGCCGACCTTCTTTTGCACCGAAAGCATGAGATTGAGGATTTGCGCCTGAACGGATACGTCTAGGGCTGAGGTGGGTTCATCACAAATTAAAAATTCCGGTTTGCTTGCCAAGGCTCGCGCAATGGAGATGCGCTGGCGCTGACCGCCTGAAAATTGGTGCGGGTATTTGTCGGCATCCTGAGGATTTAATTTCACAAGCCCCATCAGTTCATTGACTCGATCATTAATGGCCGTCTCTTCACTCAAAAGGTTTTGTACCCGGATGGGCTCAGCGATAATGTCTCGCACCCTCCAGCGAGGATTAAGACTTGCGTAGGGGTCCTGGAAAATCATGTTAACGCGACGCCGCAGACTTTTTGCCAAAGGACTCTTTTTTTCACCGAGCGTTTTAAGGTCAATTCCGTCGATAGTAATGCTGCCGAAGCTGGGTTCATAAAGACCGCACAAAAGCTTTGCCGTGGTGCTTTTCCCGCAGCCTGATTCACCGACCAACGATAAAATTTCGCCGCGATAAATTTCAAAACTCACGTCGTCAACTGCTGTAAGAGTTGCCTTGGCAGAGTGATTGAAAACTCTTGTGAGCCAGGGATCGGAAACGTCAAACTTTTTCGTCAAGTGTTTGACTTGCACAAGAATTTGGTTGTTTGTATTGCTTGTCATTATGCCTCTCCCGGGTTCTGTGTTTTATCTTCAGTGAGCCAACAGGCTACCTTGTGACAAGGGGCCGCGCTAACGAGGTGAGGGCGAAGCGCCGTGCATTTGTCCGTTTTTTGCGGGCATCGATTATGGAAAGCGCAACCGGCGGGAATATTGGCTAAGTTAGGCATGGAGCCTTCGATCTGATGAAGAAATTCGGTTGTTTCACTCATGTCGGGAATGGCTGCCATCAGACCTTTTGTGTACGGGTGCTTGGGATTGTGAAGCACCTCGGCCACAGGTCCTATTTCGACAATGCGTCCCGAATACATAACGGCGACTCGATTGGCCGTTTCTGCAATGACTCCCATATCGTGTGTGATGAGTAAAACGCCCGAGCGGGATTCGTGAGCGAGTTTTTTCAAAAGTTCAATAATTTGTGCCTGAACCGATACGTCAAGTGCGGTGGTCGGTTCGTCGGCGATAATGAGTTTGGGTCTTGCCGCCAACGCCAGGGCAATCACCACTCTCTGGCGCATGCCGCCTGAGAATTGATGCGGGTATTGATTGAAACGCTTTTCCGGGGCAGGAATTCCGGTTTGAGAGAGAAGCTCAATGGCACGCGCTTTTGCTTCATGGACGTCCAAGGGCAGATGACGCATGATGGTTTCAACCAATTGGTCCCCGATTGTCATTAACGGATCCAATGAAGTGAGCGGATCTTGAAAGATGGCGCCGATCATGCGGCCTCGCACTGAGCTCATCTTTTTTTCGGATAAATTATCAATTCTGTGGCCGCCCACATTGATTTCGCCGCCCGCAATGTGTCCGGGCGGCTCCAGCAGCCCGATAATCGCGGCTCCCGTCAATGACTTTCCGGCCCCGGACTCTCCGACGAGTCCCAAAATTTCACCCTCTGCAATTTCAAAACTGACATCGTCGACTGCAACAAGCAACCCTTTTCGCGTTGGGAATTCAACACGCAGGTGCTGAACTTCAAGAACATTGTCTGCCATGATTGATACTCCTTAACGCAGTTTGGGATTGAGTGCATCACGCAGCCAATCGCCTAGAAGATTGACGGATAACACGAGGGCAACAAGGGCAAGACCGGGGAAGATGCTGATCCACCATTCGCCGGAAAAGAGAAATTCATTGCCGACACGAATGAGTGTGCCCAACGACGGTGTTGTGGGCGGAACGCCGACCCCAAGGAAAGACAGCGTGGCTTCGGTGATGACCGCTGTGCCCACATGAACGGTGGCAAGCACCAGCACCGAACTCATGACATTGGGCATGAGGTGCTTGAAAAGAATTCGACCGGTGCTTGCGCCGATCAGTTTGGCAGCGCTGACGTAGTCTTTTTGCTTTTCAACCAGAGTCTGACCCCGAACGGTTCTTGCGTACTGCACCCAGCCCGAGAGTGTGATGGCCAGAATCAGCACGGGTTCTGCCAATTCATCATGAATTTGTTGAGAGAGACTTGCACGGGCAATACCGTCAATTAAAAGCGCGATCAGGATGGCGGGGAAACTGAGCATCACGTCGCAGATTCTCATGATGAAGGCATCAAGCCTGCCGCCCACAAAGCCGGAAATCAGTCCGAGCGTAATGCCCAAAATAAGAGACAGGATGACCGAAATGAGCCCGATCTTTAAAGACAGTCTCAAGCCGTACAAAATCGTTGAGTAGAGATCTCTGCCCTGGTCGTCCGTTCCCAACCAAAATTGCGAGTCACCGCCTTCGAACCATGAAGGCGGCAGGTGCGCGTTCATTAAATCGAGGCTGGCCAAATCGTACGGGTTAAAGGGCGCAATGATTTGGGCAAAAAGCGCCGAGATCATTAAAAGGAGAGTGACAGCGAGCGCGAGGATGGCAACAGGAGAATGTTTGAAGCTCCAGAATATGTCACTGTCTTTGAAGGCGATCCAAGTGTCTGTTATGCGGATTGTCATTTGATTTCTCCTCTTTAATGGCTTCTGGAAAGACCGGGTTTTAACCGTGGGTCAACCACCGTATAGAGCCAGTCAACGAGGAAATTGATGAGCACGAACATCAAAGCGATCAGGCACAGATAGCAGGTCATCACCGGAATGTCGGCAAACTGCACGGCCTGAATGAATAAAAGTCCGAGGCCCGGCCATTGAAAAACCGTTTCCGTGACAATTGAAAAGGCAATAATGCCGCCTAACTGCAGTCCCACAATGGTAATGACAGGAATCAGTGTGTTTTTGAGTGCATGCCGAAAATGAATCGAGCGCTCGCCAAGTCCGCGGGCACGAGCGAATTTGATGAAGTCGGATCTCAGGACTTCGAGCATTTCTGCCCGGACAAGTCGCATGATGAGCGCGAGTTGAAAAACGGAAAGCGTGAGAGCGGGCAGAATCATATGAGCCCAGCCGTCTGCGGTCAAAAGCCCTGTGCTCCAGCCGCCCAACTCGATCACTTCACCTCGCCCGTAGCTTGGCAGCCAGCCGAGCCAAACGGAGAAAACGAGAATAAACAAAATACCGATTAAGAATGTCGGAAGACTGATGCCGACCAATGAAAAGCCCATAAGAAAACGGGCTAGAAAACTGTCACGGTAGATCGCGACAACGACGCCCAGCGCAACACCCAGCACGGTGGCGATGACGACGCTGACAACAGCCAATTCAAAAGTGGCAGGTAAGCGATCGGCAATCAGTTCGGAAACGGGCGTTCCCTGGCGAAGGCTGATGCCGAAGTCGCCGCTGGCGGCGTTGGCGATGAAGTGAAAGAACTGAACGTAGAACGGGTCATTAAGACCGAGCGCCTCACGAAGTCGGTCACGGTCGGCTTGTGTCGATTCGATGCCAAGCATTTGAGAGACCGGGTCGCCGACGAACTGAAAAAGCAAAAAAGCGATAAAAGCGACTACAAAGAGAACGACTGCCGCCTGAATGATTCGTCTGATAAAAAATTCCAACATGTTTGATACTCGAAAAATTTGCATTCACGCCGAAACGCCCAATGGCGATAACCTCGGTGAGGATATCGCCTGAGCAGTTCCGACTACCTTGAGATGCGCTTTTGGTGATTATTTAACGGGATGAACCGTAACCGTCAAAGCGTCGACTCTGTTGTTGGGTGTCACTTGTGCGTCAATATTTTTACGCATAGCCCAAGTCAGAGACTGCTCATGTAGTGGAATGTGGTAATAGTTCTCTTTTTCGAGTTTCAGTGCTTCGGTGATGATGGCGGTACGTTTTTCGTCATCGGCCTCAACTTCAGCCTGAGCGATGAGCTTATCAATTCTTGCATCGCTTACGCGGCCGAGATTAGCCAAACCGGTACCAGTTTTGGCATTAAAGGTTTGAGACAGACTTTGCAGTCCGTAGAGCCCGTCAAAAGTGTTAATCCCCCAGGCAACAAGATAAGCCGAAGAGTTCAGAGACAAAATCTTCGGGAAAAACTGCGAGCGGGGCATTGCATTGACGCTGACGGTCAGCCCAATCTTTGTCCACATGGACGCGATCGCTTTGGTGATGGCTTCGTCGTTGATCCAACGGTTATTCGGGGTGTCAATCGTAAAACTGAAACCGTTGGGGTAACCGGCTTCGGCCAGAAGCTGCTTGGCGTGCTTGGGATCGTATGGATAGCGCTGAGCCAATTCAGGGGTCCAGCCATTGACCGACTGAGCAATGATTGTGCCGGTCGGCACCGACTTTCCGCGCATGACTGCACGCTGGATCGCCTTCATGTCGATGGCTTCATAGAGCGCTTGGCGCACGCGTTTGTCTTTAAAAGGATTGACCTTATCTTTGCCGGGGACGTTGACAAAAAGGGGCTTGTCACTGAATTGATCAAGAGTGATCATGACAACGCGGTTTTCTGCGCCGTTTCGCACCACGATGTCTTTGTTTCTCTCAAGACGGGCGATGTCCTGGGTGGGCGGGTCGATCACGAGATCAATTTGCCCGGACAAGAGCGCTGCGGTGCGAGTGGCGTTGGAGGAAATCGGCGTGTACTCAATACGGGTGACGTTGCCGGTTTTGGCGGCTTTATTCCACCAATTGGGGTTTTCAACGAAAACGGTCTTGGAGTCAACTTCTCGGCTCTCAAGCTTAAAGGGACCGGTGCCGTTGGCGTGGCGCGCCATGTAAGATTCTTCCTGGGCACTGGCGTTTTGAGGATGAAGCGCATTGTGGGCTTTGGCCCATTCGTAGTTGATGATGCGCACATCAATCAATTGACGGAAAAAAACAGGGGAGGCCGATACGGTTTCAACTAAAACAGTATGCTCGTCCAACACTTTGGCCGATTTAATACCGAGCATGTTGTTTTTAAATTGACTGCTGGGCTCCAATGCGCGGTTTAGCGAAAAAGCCACGTCACGAGCTGTCAGCGTCTGACCTTCATGAAATTTCACACCTTTGCGGATGTTGAGGATCCAGCCCGTATTTTCTTTGTTTCTGCTCCAGGATTCGGCCAACCAGGGGATTACTTTCCAGTTCTTATCGTAAGCAAATAAAGAATCGTACAAATAACCTGTTGCCGCCGTATTCAAGGACTCATTTTGACTGTGTACGTCAAACGTGAGAAAGTCGCCTTGACTGGCAAAACGCAGGGTCTCGGCCTGCGCGCTTCCCAGCAAACCCGCCAGGATCACAACAAGTAATTTTTTAGACATAACGATCTTCCTTTGCTTACATAGACTTGTGTTACCAAGCCTTATGTTTATTTTGCAGTAGAAGCGCCTCTGAAGTGATAGGTAAAAATCAGTATTTTCCAAGCAAAATCAAGGGAAAATAAGGCGTAAGCCTTATAAAGGAATGCTAATTTTGCGCACGAGAGAAAAGTTTGAAGTGCGGCGACTATTGCTTTTTGTGACCGCGCTCTTGTTCCAATTCTTCAACAACTCTGCGAGAAGCCCGACTGGTTGATTGTTTTTGACAGCGGGAGGTAAACACGGAGACCCCGCCCATGAGACCGGCGACGACATAAAAAACAGAACCTGCGCCAATGACGCTGCCTGCGGCGCCGAAAATAATCGGAAGCGTGGTGTGGCAGAGATTAATGAGCATGGTGCGAAGCCCCAGCGCTTCACCGGTGCGCCCCGGAGGTGATTCGGTGTGAATGAGGCTCATCACGTTGGGCTGCGAGGAGCCCAGGGCCATACCAAGCAGGAATGCGACTGCCGCTAACATGAAAAAGTTTTTGAAAAGCGGAAAGAGCGCGTAGGACAGGGCTCCCAAAGCAAAGGCGCAGGTGATGGTTTGCCATTCGGTCAGGTGCCTTGAAATGATTGGCATAAAGAGGCGCACAAAGAATGTGGCCGCGGCAAAAACACCGAGAACCCAACCGACCTCGCTGGCGCTTAATCCGATTTCTGTGCCGTAGACCGGAATCATGAAACTTTGCAAATCCCACGCCATGGACATAAAGGAGCTTGCAATCAGCACATTTCTGACGTGGGGAATCCCCATCAATTCAAAACTGCCTTTCTTTTTGATGACTTTCGGACGGTTCCATGAGTCGGGGAGTTTCGGTCGGATGAGCGAGAGAAAAACAAGCAGTCCGAGCACCACGGATGCCAGTGACATGATGTAGGCACTCTGAAAGTTCAGATGATCAATCAGGTAGCCGCTGGCAATCGGGGCGCTTAAATTGGCGGCAGAATAACCCATTGCAAGGAATGCAAAGTTATTGGTGCGGTTGGCGGCTTCAGAGAGGTGGCCCACCAATTGCTGATTGGTCATCTGCACCAGCATGAATCCCAAGCCGTTAATCATGCAGGCGGCATAAAGGGGCCAGAGCCCGAATGTTTTGACCTCAAAGACAATCGGCAAACTCACCGCAACGATCATCACGCAGATGCCGGTGAGAACCGGTTTTTTAGGTCCAACCGAATCGATCCACTGACCGGAGCGAATGGCAAAAAGAGCCGGGACAAAAGCAAAGAGTGCCATCATGATGCCGACTTCCAAGGCAGTGGCATTTTCATAAAGGCCGTCAAGAGAACAGCTCACGCGGCTGGAGACACAGCCGATCTGTACAACGACCGTGAGCAAAATAATCTTAACGATGGTGGCTGACATTTGCTTTTCCGTTAATAAAGCAAAGCCACAGCGGTTGACAGCCACCGTGGCTTGTTCACACGCCGAACGCAATAACGCTCGTGCTTTTAGTGATTACTTACGGATAATCAACAGCGGCACATCGGCGATAGAGGCAATACGCGTGGCCGTGGAACCCATCACGGCGGCCTTGAAGCGACCGTAACCGTGAGAACCCATCACCAGGATATCGAGGTGACGCTTCTTGCAGTAAGCGGCAATTTCGTCACCGGGGTTACCGACAAGGCAAACTTCCTTCGGCTTGACACCGGCCTTTTCAAAGAGCGGCAATACCGGGTCAATGGCTTCGGCAAATTCGCTCTTTTGCAGTTCAACCACTTCGTCTTCAGACAAGGCAGGCAATGCCATACCGGTCATGTCAGGCATGACGGCACCGGCGTAGTCGCTTACCGTATTGATCAAATGGATCTTGGCTGCTGTGCCGCCAAAGAGGTCCATTTGTTTAATCGCATACTTGACAGCAGTCGTACCGTACTTGGAACCGTCAACAGCGATACCCACGTTCAATGCGTCGGTGGTCGGTGCTTCCTTGTCGCGAAGCATCAAAAGAGGCACCTTCGTTAAAGCGAGTACGGCGTTGGTCACAGAACCGAAGAGTAAGCCCTTCAAGGCGGAGCGGCCGTGAGAACCCATGATCAAGAGGTCAGCCTTCATTTCTTCGGCAACCTTGGCGATTTCTTCTGCGGGGGTGCCGACCTTGGCGATTTCTTCAGCAGCCATCTTGGCTTTCTTTAAAATCTTGCGGGCAGGTTTGAAGGCCTTTTCGCTTTCGTCCTTGTAGTAGTCATCGAGCGCTTCGCGGCTAACGAGACGGCTTGCACGGGCGGGCAAAGGAGCCTGTACGTTCAACAAAACGATATGCGGTTCATGACCGATCAAAGTCGTACGGCTGGCAACGAATGCCACAGCGTTGTCACTATAAACACTACCGTCTACGGGGATAAGGATTTTCATAAAACATCCTTTTGTAAGAATGGAAAAACAGCCGTTCGACCGTGTGCGGCAAAGACCCACACCGCCGAACACTCCGACCCAAGCCTCTTGAGGCTTGCGAGCAAGCAAACCGGAGAACAAAATTACTCTCAGATCTCCTTACAATCACTTTAGCGCCATTTGGTGCGAAGCGCTAGCCTTTACAATCCATATTGTGCTTTTTGTCAATCAAAAAATGAATACAGCAGATACAAGACGCTTTGGCGGCATCAGCCGCCTCTTTGGAAAAGACGGTTTTGAAATCTTGACTCACTCGCACGTCACTGTTGTCGGTGTGGGCGGCGTGGGCAGTTGGGTAGCGGAGGCCCTCACCCGTACCGCAATCGGAAAAATTACATTGATCGACGGCGATACGGTTGAAGAGAGTAATACCAACCGACAGTTGCCGGCAATTAACGGCACCTACGGCTTAAAAAAAGTTGATGTTTTGGCGTCTCGTCTTCGCGCTATCAACCCTCATGCAGAAATCATCGCCATTGATCGTTTTGTGAGTGCTGACAATTTTGATGAAATTGTCCCTTCCTGCGATGTTCTCATTGACTGCATTGATTCACTGACGGCTAAAACCATGCTTGTTGCTCGAGGAAAAAACAAAGCAGACTATGTGTTGACGAGCGGCGGCGCAGGCGGAAAGTGTGATGCATCGCGAGTGGCTGTGAGCGATATTGCATACGCCAAGGGCGATTCATTGATTGCCGCCATGAGATCAAGACTTCGTAAAGAGTATGGTTTTCCAGCGGGCAGCGCCAACGGGGCAAAATCCAAGCCTTTCGGCATTGAGGCGGTTTATAGCGACGAAGCTGTTCTTCCCAGTCAGGACGGTGCAGAGGGGTTCGGCGTTTTCATGGCTGTAACGGCGACTTTTGCCATGCGGCTTGCGCAAAGTTGTGTGCTTAAATTAATTGACAAAAAGTTGCGAAAAACAATCTAATACTGAACGATCATTCAATGTGTGCCTAACTGACTAATCGCAAACTTTTTTCAAGAAAAAACGCTTACACTAAAAACAGAAAGAGTACGCATGGATGTGCTTGGAGACTGTATGTATAAAAAGATTCTTGTTCCGATTGACGGCACCGAATTGTCTTACATGGCTGTGGCAGGCGCCGCTTCTTTTGCTCACGCGCTTGGTGCGAAGGTGTACGTGCTGACGGTTATTGAACCGTATTCCTATACCAACTTAAGTGAATATCGCCCTGAAAGCATTGAGCAGTATGATCAGCGCGTGAAGGATCAGGCAAAAGAGCGCTTGGAAAAGGCTCGTGACTACTTCGATAAAGTCGGGGTTGATGCCACTATCTGCTCAAAGAAGAGCTTCTCCCCCTCGGAAGCCATTATGGATGTGTGTGAAGAGTTGGGATGTGATCTGATTTTCATGGCAAGCCACGGCCGCAAGGGCTTGGCAGCGGTGCTTTTGGGCAGCGAAACTCAGAAGGTGCTCACGCACTCCAAAGTGCCGGTGATGGTTTATCGCTAATCGGACAATTCAGCCAAAATCGGTACAATTAGGTACCGTTATTTCAGCTGGAAATAACCTCGTGCGTTGTCTGTGAGAGACGGACGGCACGAGGTTTGTTTTTGAAAGGATTGTAGAGATGGCAGACCTCGACCAAATGGATGTTCAAATGGATGTCAATACCCTGGTGCGTGAAGAAGTCATTACTGATCGCAAGATCGGTTCTATTCGTGTGCTTACGCCGGTCACACTTGAAGGCACGCGTGACTTAACACGTGAAGTCGTTTACATGGGCGAGACGCAGATCATGACGCAAATGGGGCCTTTACCCATTTCCTTCAAGATCAACGCCGCAACGCTTGAAGAAGCTGTTAAGGGTTATGGGGAAGCTGCTAAGGCCGGCGTTCAGGAAACGATTGCCAAGCTCGAAGAGATGCGCCGAGAAGCAGCCAGCAAGATTGTGACGCCGGGCGATGCTGGTTTCGCAGCGGCAGCCAGCAAAATTCAAATGCCTTAATTCATGGATTGAGAACTCATGACCATTAAAGGTTTTACCCGCGAAGAAATGGCGAGCCTGCCCACGAAGCTTTTGCGTGACGGCAGAGCGGCCAATGCCCGTGTGACGTGTGTGACCTGGCAGGGGCGGCAGTGGACCGTGAAGGATTTCGCGCCGCGCAATTGGTGGGTGAGAACTTTTTTGGCGCCTTTTCTCTTGGGGCATGAATTCAAAATTCTCCAAAAACTCAAGGGTATCGATGGCGTGGCAAGCGACTCGTTCAGAATCGACCGCCATGCGGTTGCCATTGAGTTTTTGCCGGGTGCCCGTTTGGCTAAAACTGATCCTAAGGACATCAGCACGCAGTATTTAGCCGACATGGAGGCACTTTTGCAAAATGTGCACGATCATGGAGTTGTGCATTTGGATACGCGCGGCACGGGCAATTGGTTGGTTTCTCCCGAAGGCAAGCCCCTTTTGATCGACTTTCAGGCAGCGCTCACCACAGGCTGGATGCCTGCCTCGTGGCGCCGTGTTGTGGAACTCGTTGACATGAGCGGTGTCTACAAAAAGTGGAAGGAATGGCAGCCGGAGACCATGGGCGCTGAGCGCGAGGCTCTTTATGAAGAGGCGCTTCGCTGGCGGCGAAAGTGGGTTTTTGAGGGCTATTTCGGCACGCGTAAGCGCCGCCACGCCCGAAAGAAGCGTTCTTATTAAATTTCGTTAGGCAACCTTTTTCAGGCTGCCTTTTTTTACTTTTCTTATAGGTATCGGTACCGTTATGGCACAGTACGTATTTACGATGAACCGCGTCGGCAAGATTGTTCCGCCGAAGCGGCAAATTTTGAAAGATATTTCCCTGTCCTTTTTCCCTGGCGCAAAAATCGGTGTGTTGGGTTTAAACGGCGCGGGTAAATCAACCTTACTCAAAATTATGGCAGGGGTGGATACGGATATTGAAGGCGAAGCCCTTCCGATGCCCGGCATCAAGATCGGGTACTTGCCCCAAGAGCCCAAGCTCGATCCCAATCACACCGTCAGAGAGGCTGTAGAGGAGGGTTTAAGCGAAATTCTCGATGCCCAAAAGCGGCTCGATGAGGTGTATGCGGCCTATGCCGATCCTGATGCGGACTTTGATGCTTTGGCTGCCGAGCAGGCCAAACTTGAAGCCATTATCAATGCCGCCGGCACCAATGCGGAAACGCAAATGGAAATTGCAGCCGACGCACTGCGCCTGCCGCCCTGGGAAGCAAAGATTGAGCACCTCTCGGGCGGCGAAAAGCGTCGTGTGGCGCTCTGCCGGTTGCTTTTGTCTCAGCCCGACATGCTTTTATTGGACGAACCGACCAATCACTTGGATGCCGAAAGCGTGGAGTGGTTGGAACAGTTCCTGCATCGATTCCCCGGCACCGTGGTGGCAGTCACTCACGACCGTTACTTCCTTGATAATGCGGCCGAATGGATTTTGGAGTTGGACCGCGGCGAAGGCATTCCCTGGAAGGGGAACTATTCTTCCTGGCTTGATCAGAAAGAAAAGCGCCTTGAAATTGAAAAGCGTCAGGAAGACGCCCGCATGAAGGCGATCAAGCATGAATTGGAATGGGTGCGCCAAAATGCCAAGGGCCGTCAGGCTAAGAGCAAAGCCCGCTTGAGCCGCTTTGAAGAAATGTCGAGCTACGAATACCAAGCCCGTAACGAAACCAACGAAATTTTCATTCCGGTGGCTGAACGCCTGGGCAATAACGTGATTGAGTTTAAGCACGTGAGCAAAGGCTTCGGAGACCGTCTGTTAATTGACGACTTGAGTTTCAAGATCCCGCCCGGAGCCATTGTGGGCGTGATCGGTCCCAACGGTGCCGGTAAGTCCACGCTCTTTAAGATGATTTTGGGTAAGGAGCAGCCCGACAGCGGCGAAATCGAAATCGGTCAAACGGTCAAAATCAGCGCCGTTGATCAGATGCGTGATTCTCTGCCCAATGACAAGACTGCCTGGGAAGCCGTGAGCGACGGTCAGGACATTTTGCAAGTCGGCAAGTTCCAAATGCCCTCTCGCGCCTATCTCGGCCGCTTTAACTTTAAGGGGGGCGACCAGCAAAAACTCGTGGGTACGCTTTCGGGCGGCGAACGCGGTCGTTTGCATCTGGCAAAGACCCTGTTGGCAGGCGGCAACGTCTTGTTGCTTGACGAACCGTCCAATGACCTCGATGTGGAAACGCTTCGCGCCTTGGAAGACGCGCTGCTTGAATTTGCCGGCTGCGCCATGGTCACCTCGCACGACCGTTGGTTCCTTGACCGTATTGCCACGCATATTTTGGCTTTTGAAGGCGATTCCAAAGTTGTTTTCTTTGACGGAAACTACACGGAATACGAGGCTGATAAGCGCAAGCGTTTGGGTGAAGAGGCGGCCAGACCGCACCGTCTGCGCTTTAAACCGTTAAAGCACTGATCTTAGCCATAAAAGAAACGGCACAAGGAGAAAATCCGGTGCCGTTTTTTTTTACCCAGGTTAACGCGGAGATTAAATTTTGTAGAAATTTAATTGGTTTGCAGTTAATTTCTCTTCCAAGAAAGTTTTCCAGCCAATCGCCTCCCCATCAGAGGTATTGAACGAACGAGAGCCTCCATACACACAAATTCGTTTTGAGGCAGGTATATCGTATTGTTTACCCCAGTAGTTCAAGTTGCTGAAGAATTCGCTGGAAAAAGTTTGTCCTGATTTCATTTCATAGCCAAGTCCGCTGTCTTCATCAATTAAGTCGACTTCCCTTCCTTGGTGATTACGCCAGAAGCTCAAATTTGGTTCCATTGCTTGATTAAAGGATCTTTTAATAAACTCGTTAATTAAGAAATTTTCAAAGAGTCCTCCCCGTAAAAAATGTGATTCCAAGTCCATTGCCGAACGAATACCTAAAAGAGAGCAAGCTAAGCCCGTGTCATAAAAATAAAGTTTTGGAGTCTTTACCAAGCGTTTTGAGAACTTCAGATGATATGGTCTCAAGAAATAGACAATGTAGCTGGCTTCTAAAATAGAGAGCCAACGTTTCACTGTATCAAGTGAAATTCCGCAATCATTTGCCAATGAAGATAAATTTATCAATTGACCAATCCGCCCCGCGCAAAGTTTTAGGAAACGAATAAAGGCGTCTAGATCTCCAATGTTTTGCAGCAAACGAACATCGCGCTGAACGTAAGTCTCTGTGTAGAAAAGATAGTACTCATTTACATCGAGAGACTTATCAAAAAGCCGAGGGTATTGTCCAATGAAAATTTCTTCGTTTAAAGAAGTAGGTAACTGATCAGCATTTTGAAGTTCCTTGTGAGAGAAGGGTAATAGTTTCAAAATAGCTGCGCGACCGGCAAGCGACTGATTAATACTCTGCATCAAAAGGAAATTTTGTGAGCCGGCCAATATGTACATTCCCGAGGCGTTAATTTCATCAACATGTGTTTGCAAATACGAAAAAAGTGTTGGCACTCGCTGTATTTCGTCGAGTATGACTCTGTTGGAATATGTCTTAAAAAAGCCTCTTGGATCATTTTTTGTGAAATCACGCATATCAGGATCTTCGAGAGAAACGTATTGATAATCTGAAAAAGTATTTTTCAGTAACGTAGATTTTCCAGATTGTCTAGGGCCTGTTAAAGTCACAACAGGATATTGTTGTGATAAAGACAATAACTTTTTCTTCAAGATTCTCTCAATCATGATGTAAAATTTACTTTTCAATCTTAAATTTTTAAAATATTTTAAAAAACAATCGGTTATAAATCAATGGTGTTCTTTTGATTTTTGAAAAGTTAAGAGAGTTTTTCTGCATATCTTTAAGATGTGCAATTTTTTTAAAATGACCTAACAGACTATTTCTTGAAGGATTATTTATGCCGGCTGAAACAGTTCGCCCTGCCTTGGTTGAGCTCAACGAAGGGAAACCTTATTCTCCGCAATTTGAGGATATCTATGCGACTCGAAGCGGCGCTTACGGGCAGGCATGCAGCGTGTTTTTGTCCGAGGGAGAAATAGCCCAACGCTGGAAGTACAAAAAAACATTTACTGTTTTGGAAAACGGTTTCGGGCTGGGAACCAACTTTTTAGCAACTCTAAAGGCCTGGCGGGAAGATCCTTTCCGCAGTGAACGTCTTGAATACGTAGCGCTTGAATGCTTCCCGGTTTCTGCTGCACAAATTGAAGAATATTCTGCCGAGGAACTCCGTTCAGAAGCAAAGGAACTGGCAGCTCAGTGGCCAGTTTGTATTCCGGGCTATCACACACTTTCATTTGATAACGGTCGCGTTCGACTCATTTTGATCTTCGGCGACAGCCAAGTATTGGCGAATAAACTTTCCCTGCAGTACGACGCGCTTTATTTAGACGGTTTCGGACCTGAGAAGAATCCGCAAATGTGGAATTCATCGCTTTTGCGGGCATTGTCTCGTTACGCCAAAGAAGGGGCAACGGTGACGAGTTGGTGCACCAAGGGAGATGTCAGACGGGCATTAACTGAAGCAGGATTCGAAATACAGAAAAAGCCCGGTTTTGGAAAAAAGCGCGAAAGACTTTTCGGGGTGATGAAGGCTAAGCGAACAAAGCATGAATATCGGAAAATCAATGATGTAGTGATTGTTGGAGCGGGACTGACAGGGGCTAATCTTGCCTACAGCCTAAGCCAGCGAGGGCTCAAGGTTCGTGTCGTTGATGCATCGGTGGTGCCGGGTGCTGCAGCCAGTGCGCTGTCCTGGGGAATTCTTCATCCCCACTTTACCCGTGATGACAGCCCTCTCTCAAAACTTTCCCGGGAAGGTTTTTTGTTCTCGCAAGCGCGCCTTAAAGAATTGGAAGAAAAAACAGCGGAAAAACTTTTTGAACCTATGGGGTGTCTTCAGATGGCCCATAGCGACGAAATTTACGCCGATTGGCAGGAGGCCCGGGAGCGTTCACAGCCTTTTGCATTGCCGTCTGAGTACGGTCGGCTGCTTCAAAAACAAGAGGCAAGCGAAGTCAGTGCAATGCCATTAAAGCGCGGAGGGTGGTATTTCCCGATGGCGGGAATGGTCAGAAGCGGAGCATACTGCAGGGCTCTGATTAAAGCCTCCGGCGTTTATTACCGCGGTAATACTGAGGTTGCAGAGATTCGAAAAAACGGGGATAGGTGGCAGATACTGGGACAATTCGGTGAAGTGATAGATGAGGCCGGTGATGTCGTAGTCTGCGCCGCTAACGCTTCTTCCGGTTTGCTGAAATTTCCGCATTTGGGACTGGAAGCATTGCCAGGGCGCATTACGCTTTTGCGTGACACTGACCTGACCTCACTGCGCTGTCCCGTAAGCGGTGAGGGATACATAGCCCACTTGCCTGACGGTTACTGCGGTGTGGGGGCGACTTACGAGCTTGAGAGAACAGGGCCTTGGAGTGAGGAAAAAGCGCACGAAAATAATTTGGCTAAATTGGATAGCCTATTGACTGAAGCGGCTTCTGTGGTCGTGACGGGCGGCTATTTTGGAATAAGAGCTGCCGGTCCCGGGCGGCTGCCCGTGGTGGGAGCCTCCGTTAACGAAGCGGATTGGCTTGATATTTGGCGAGTCGCTCAGCACCTGCCTGAGGATGACGGACAGGGGATAGAGCAGGGACTTTGGGTACTGGCGGGCTTGGGTTCGCGCGGTTTATCAATGTCTGCTCTTTGCGCGGAGATTTTAACTTCAATGATGACGGGCTCTGCGATGCCGGCAGAGCCTTCGCTCGTAAAAACACTGGCGCCGTCAAGATATTTGAGGCGCCAGTGGCTGAAAGGAAAAATCAGTTAAGCGTTTTTGCCGCAGCAGTTTTTATATTTCTTGCCGGAGCCGCACGGACAGGGATCATTGCGGCCGACCTTGGGAGTGGCGCGGCTTACGGGTTTGTTCGGCAGATTGAGCTTGGCGATTTCAATTACGCCCTGCATCATTTCGAGCATACCTTCTTCGAGCGAATGCACGGGATGCTCTTTCTCCACAGCCCGGCGAATAGCCAGGTTCTGTTGATAATCCGGATCCTCTTCGTCAAGCTCAAGGAAACGATGAATGCGGCAAAGCTGAGCCTCGATGGCTTCTGTCACGTTGACGCGGTCGCTGTATTGCGCAAGAGCGTTATAAAAACCCATGGCCCAAGGTTCCAAGGCGGCCAAGCCGTCCGGTCCTGTTACCTGCTTACCTTCTTCATCCTCAAGCGGGAAGACAATCGGATTGTAGAAATGGCGCTGGGCTTGGAAAGCACGGATTTCCTGCAGGCGTTGGGTCACCAGGCGCTTGACGGTTTCCGGCTCATCGACTTCGCACGGCGTGCCTTCTTCGTTAAAGATATACGGATACCACTCGCTGTCGTCCTGAAGCGGAGGGTTTAAAAGTGCGATGGCGGACAAAAAGCCATCGAGCATGCTGACATCAAAAGTGTCGTCGCCACAGCTGCTCGTGGCGAGCAGATCGTCCAACTGATTGATGTCTTCGTCATTTAAGGGGCGGAAATTTTCAGTCATGTTCTTAGCAAAAGCGCCGCTTAAAAAGGCGGCGCTCTGTACAAAAAAAAAGAAAATCGGTTACTGAGCGCTGCCGTCAGAAGATTTTTCGGCCAATGTGTTGTCACACAATGCAATCAAAGAGTCAATCTGACCCTTGGAGCGGTTCATATCTTCAACCGCCTTATTCATTTCTTCAACAGCCTGGCGCTGGATTAAATTTTCATAAGCGATGCGCAATGCGGCAAGCACGGCAACCGAATCAGGAGAAAAGACCTTACCCGGTTGGTGGATTTCCTGCATCTTGCTCTGCACCAATTCGGCGCAGGCGCGCAAATTCGCTTCCTCTTCAGGAGCCACCGCGAGACGATAGTCACGTCCCATGATGGTCAATGTCAGGGTTTTACGCGCATTCATCATTTTTGAAAATCAGTTAGAAATTCATCGGTTGATCATTGGAAACCGTCTGCTGAGCTTTTTCGATAGAGCGAATCAGCGCATCAAGGCGTTCAATGGCTTCCTGGGTTTCAGCCTTAGTCAGACCGGCTTCATTTTCCTTTTGCGTCAAAAGGGCCTGCAGTTGTTCATTCTGAGCGCGCAAATCGTTGACTTCTTGAATAAGAGCGCGAACACGGTCGGCTAAAAGTTCCAGTTTTTCTTGCATTTTTTTGTCCTTAGTCCTTTTTTCTCATTATTGAGCGTTCTTTTCAACATCCTCGGCCGCTTTTTGGGCTTGGTCGATGATCGTTAAATTCGAATTGTCCGCCGTGAAGGCTTCCTTATTGCCCAAAATCATTTGGTCTGCCTGTGTCTCTTCAGGCATCGGGGTGAATTCGTAGCGCGTCAGGCGACCTTCGTCGTCAAAATAAACCGTCAGGCGGCGAGTTTCCGGATCACCGAAACGAGGATTGGTGTAGTAGAGGTAGTCCCAACGGTTTTGGTGGAACATATCACGCAACAGCGGAACACCTAAAAGGAATTGCACCTGAAGCTGAGTCATGCCCAGATGAAGCTGGTCAACCATTTCTTTTGTGACCAAATTGCCTTGGTGGGTGTCGGGACGGTAAGGTTTGATGACCGACGAAATGGCCTCAGTGGGCTGAAACCATTCGTTAAAGGCGTTCCATTGAGATTCAACTTGGGCGCAACCGCTCAGCACGAGCGTGGCAGATACAGCGCCCGCCAGCAAACATTTCTTGTACATAAGTGACACGTCGTTTCAGTGCGTTAGTCTCTGATCCCTGAATGATAAACTAATGCGCTCTCTTACGCTCAGAATAATGCGATTTTTTTCTGATTCTGCAGCAGGTTTTCCCTTTAAAGGTACTGAGCGATGACAATTCCCTAAATTTGTCACATTGGCCTTTGTTAAGTTAGGTTAGAATTAGAAAAAATTTAAGTCATTGAGGAAGAACAATTGAAATACGATCAGAGTGATTTAAAAAGTTTGGGCTTGAAAGCGACGGGACCGCGTCTTCGTATTTTGGCATTATTTCAAAATGCTGCTCTGACGGAAAAGCGTCACCTCACGGCCGATGAAGTTTTCTCGCAGTTAAAGGCTGAAGGCGATGATGTTGGGCTCGCAACAGTTTATCGGGTGCTGACTCAATTTGAAGTCGCAGGTCTTTTGCGTCGTCATCACTTTGATACGGAAAGCGCTTCCTACGAATTGGGTGAACCGGAGCACCATGACCACTTGGTTTGCCTGCAATGTGGGAAAATCGAAGAGTTTGTAGATGTGGAGATTGAACGCAGACAGCAGGAAATCGCTTCTCGATTCGGTTTTACGCTTGATCACCACACTCTCTGTCTTTACGGTATTTGCAAAGAATGCCAAGAAAAAAACGCTGCTAAATAATCTTGCGACGTTTTCTGTATGCTCTAAAACGCTCTAGCCTTCGTAGGCCTGAGCGTTTTCTATTAATTCCCGCGCATTGGCACGAGCCTTTGCTGTCACATCGGATCCGGCAAGCATACGTGCGAGTTCTTCGATGCGGTCATCCTTGTTTAACTCGCGCAATCGGCTCACCGTGCTCTCGCCTTCCTGGGATTTTTGAACTTTTAAGTGTGTAGCGCCGTAACAGGCTACTTGAGGCAAGTGCGTAACGCACATCACCTGACGCTCAAAGGACAGTTTCTTTAAGAGCTTTCCGACCACATCGGCCACAGCCCCGCCGATACCGGCATCGACTTCGTCAAAAATGAGCGTATCCACCGGAGTGGATTTCGAAGTGATGACAGAAATGGCCAGACTGATACGGGAAAGTTCACCGCCGGAGGCGACCTTTGAGAGTGCGCGCGTGGGAACACCGGCGTGACCGGCCACTAAGAATTCGCAACGTTCGAGGCCGTGAATGCCGGGATCGCATTCGTTCAGAGACACTTCAAAACGACCGCCTGTCATTGACAGCATTTGCATGGCCTCAGTCACCGCTTCGGAAAGCGTTTTGGCAGCTGCGCGGCGCTTTTTGGATAAAAGTTTGGCTGCGTTCATGTAAGTCTGACGGGCAGCAGCTTCTTCTTTTTCCAAAGTCTCTAAATCAAGATTTTGTTCAAGGGCGGCGAGTTTTTCAGAGGTTTCATTAAATTTTTCAAAAAGAACCTCGGGCAGTGTGTGGAATTTTCTCGCAGCGTTGAAGTAAAGCGAGACACGGGCGTCAATCTCTTCAAATCGGCTTTCATCCAGGTCCGTGCGGTCTCGGTAACGCTCAAGTTCTCTGACAGCATCTTCCAAAATCGCTTGAGCATCAGCAAGCTGAGAAGCAATGTCTCCCAATTTTTCATCATATTGGGCAAGTGCCTGCAGGTTTTCAGTGTTGCGTCCCAGAAGTGACAGGGCACTCTCGTCATTATCAGAGAGTTCTGCAGAGGCAGAGTTGACTGCCTCTAAAATGTCATGAGCATTACCCAGTCGCTTGTGCTCGGCATTTAACTCTTCCCATTCGCCTTTTTGCGGATTGATTTGTGAGAGTTCTTCATGCACCCAAGCCAGGCGTTCAGCCTCATCGGCAAGCTTTTTGGCATCTTCTTTTGCTTTGCTCAGTTGTGCTTGAGCCGTCTGCCAGGAACTGAACGCGGAACTGACGTTCTTTATTTCTGCACTGTACCCTCCGAATCCGTCAAGCAAAGCAAGCTGACCGGAGCTCTTAAGCAGTGACTGCTGTGCATTTTGCCCATGGATGTCAAGAAGCATTGAGGCGACTTCTTTGACTTGAGAGGCCGTAACTGCCACACCGTTAATCCAGGATCGTGAACGACCGTTTCGGTCAATGACGCGGCGAATGATGACAGTTTTTTCCAATAAATCGTCTTCGCCCGTTAATGCCGCCTTTTGCAGTGTTTCATACACTTTGTCATTGATATCGAAGATGGCAGTCAAGTCAGTTTGTTTAGCCCCTTCACGAATCACGACGCTATCGGCTCTGGCACCCAGAATCAGCTGCAGCGCATCGATTAAGATGGATTTGCCCGCACCGGTCTCACCGGTTAAGACCGTCAGGCCGGAAGTCACTTCCAGCGACAGTTCTTTAACGATTACGAAGTCTTTTAAAGAGAGGTGCGTGAGCATGATCTGAAACTCGTTAGTCTTTAATCGGAAGTGATGCGTTGTCCGAAGGCATCAGGTTCCAATAGAGTTTTCGGCGAAGTGTGTCGTAGTGATTGTGTCCGATCGGGTGCAAAATCGTGAAACTGTCCGGTAATGCTCTGACCCGCAAAATATCGCCCTTTTGCATAGGGAAAAAGTCCTGCATGTCGCAGTAAGCGGAAGCCTCGCGCGCTTCAATCAGGCTGATATCGACAATACTGGATCCCGGTAGCACGATAGGACGGTTTGTGAGCGCGTGAGGCGCGACCGGCACGAGCACCATGCTACTGAGCGCCGGGTGCAAAATAGGGCCGCCCGCCGCCATCGCGTAAGCTGTTGAGCCGGTGGCAGAGGCAACGATGACTCCATCGGCGCGCTGAGTGGCCATAGGATGACCATCAACCCAGACGTTAAATTCCACCATCGAGCCTGCTCGACCGTGTGTGATGCCTGCGTCGTTAACCGCAGTTGCCGTATACACGACATTTCCTTCACGGTAAACCCGCACATGAAGCATTGTCCGGGTATCGATCTCGTACTCACCGCGCAGAAGGGGCGGCAAGTCTTTGTCCATTTCATGCAGGGAGAAATCTGTGATAAAACCGAGCCGTCCGGCGTTAATGGCAATAATGGGCAGTTTGAAACGAGCCATTCGGCGGGCTATTCCCAGTGTTGTGCCGTCGCCGCCCAGCATAATAATGACATCGGCTTTTGTTCCCAACTCTTCAAGGCTGACACCTTTGGCATCTGGCAAATGTTCCGCGGTGCTTTCTTCGAGCAGGTAACTGATGCCTTCGTTACGCAAAATGTCAAGAAGCTTTTTTAAAGCTTCTCCCATGGGTTCAGTGCGTTTGGCAAAAACCGCGGCGGTTTTAAAAGATTTTCTTTGCATTGCAGACAGAATCAAACTGACCGAAAAGGCATTGGCTTTCCGGTCAGTGTTTAGATGTCGTTTTATTCTTGGCCTTCCGAACCGATGGCCACGCTGTGGAAGCCTCCGTCAACGTGAATGATTTCACCGGTGACGGCGCTGGCCATATCCGACAAGAGGAACGCGGCCACGTTGCCGACCTCTTCAATCGTTACGGTGCGGCGCAAGGGTGCGTTGGCTTCCATATGATGAAGCATCTTGGAGAAGCCCTGAATGCCCGAGGCGGCCAGAGTCTTGATGGGACCCGCGGAAATGGCGTTGGCGCGGATGCCCTTCGGACCGACAGAGCTCGCAATGTAGCGCGTGCTTGCTTCAAGGGCGGCCTTGCAAAGACCCATCGTGTTGTAATTGGGAACGACACGTTCGCCGCCCAAATAGGTGAGAGTCAAAAGGGAACCGGCGCGTCCTTCCATTAAAGGTAAGGCGGCGCGGGCAATGGCCGGGAATGAGTAAGCGGAAATGTCCATTGCGACTTTAAACGCATCGCGAGTGCAACCTTCAAGAAAATCACCAGCGATCGCTTCGCGCGGCGCAAAGCCGATCGAGTGAACGAGTCCGTCCAAAGATCCCCAGCGTTCTTTAATTTGAGCGAACGTGTTATTGATTTGTTCGTCGTTGGATACATCCATCTGAAGCACAAAATCACTGCCGAAATCGGCGGCAAAGCCGGCGACACGATCCTTGAAGCGTTCGTTGGCGTAAGAAAACGCAAGTTCCGCCCCCTCACGATGGCAGCACTTGGCAATGCCGTAGGCGATGGAACGATTGGAGACGATCCCTGTGATCAGAATCTTTTTACCTTGAAGGAAACCCATTTGAACCTCACTCTAAAAATATGTGTGATAACGGGGTGATTTTAACTAAAGCGTCAGAAACTTTGAAGTTGCGGTTCTGAAAGTGCGTCCTTAATGAGGAATCACCAAGCGTTGACCGGGTTTAAGATTTTTGGACTGCAAGCGGTTTTCGTCCATGATGGCGCTCACACTGGTGCGGTGCCGTGAGGCGATCGTGTAGAGGGTATCACCGCTTTTGACGCGGTAGACGGTTTTGCGAAGACCGGCTCGCTGCACTTCGCGCACGGTCAGACGAAGCCGTTGTCCGACCTTAATCGTATTGTTTTTGAGTCGGTTTTGTTTACGAATGTCGGCTGTTTTGACACCAAATCGTGTCGCGATCGTTGACAAAGTGTCACCGCTTCGAACACGATAAGTAATGGTGCGAGTTGTCGGCAGGGGCACAAGCCGCATGGCTGAATCCGCTTCTGCCACTTGAATATCGTGGTTGGATTGAGCGTCTTTGACCAAAATAGTGCTGCCGATTTGCACGCGTCGGTTTTTGGGGATTTTGTTGGCGGCGCGGAGCTCATCCTCTGTCATCGAGTATCGCTTGGCGATCGCTTTGAGCGTTTCCCCTTTTTTTACCGTATGCGTGGACCAGTTTGAGAGCGGCTTTCCGGTGGCTTGCCAATTGATAAGGTTTGAGACAAAAGTGTCGGCTTTGGCTGCAGGAATGAGAATTGAGCCCTGATGGGCAGCCACAACGACCGGGCGGTTAAAGCTCGGGTTTAAAAGCCGAAACTCTTCCAGATCGGTCTCTGCGAGCTGTGCTGCGGTTTCAAGATCAAGGTCGCGGTTTTTGTTGACTCGGACAAAATACGGTTCGTTGGCAATCGCGGGCAGTTTCAGGTTGTACTGCTCGGGATTTTCAATCAGTTTTTTAATTGCCAGAAGCTTAGGGACATAACGGGATGTTTCCGCAGGCAGCGGCAGACTCATAAAATCCGTGGGTTTGCCCTTGGCTTTGTTGGCGGCAATCGCACGCCGAATGTAGCCTTCGCCGCAGTTGTAGGCAGCCAGTGCCAGGTGCCAGTCTTCAAACTGATTGTGAAGGTACTGAAGGTAATCGAGCGCGGCTCGGGTACTTTCAATCACGTCGAGCCGGTCGTCACGCCAGCTTGATTGTCTTAAGTCAAAAATGTCGCCGGTTGACGGTAAAAACTGCCAAAGTCCCGCCGCTTTGGAGCGAGACAGAGCTTCAGGCTGAAAAGCACTTTCCACAAAGGGTAAAAGTGCCAATTCCGTGGGCATGCCTCTTTTCTGAGTTTCAGAGACGATAAAGTAGAGATACATGCGGGCCCGAAAGGCCATCTGTTCGGTGTAAGGCAGGGCACGCGTGTAGCGCTGAAGTTCCCGATCAACAACGTTTTGAGGCAAATCTGATAGACCGAAGCCGCGGCGTATGGTCACCCAAATGGTGTCGTCGGGATTGACGCGCGTGCGTTGAGCTTCGCGAAGCTCGACAGCTTTCACCAATTCGTCTTCAATCGGCGGCAGGTCTGCGAGCAAATCAACGTAGTCCGATGCGGGCGCACTCAGAGACCACCCCAGCCCGGCGATGATAACGGCAAGGTGCTTAATAGCCTTCAACGAAAACCTCTTTTTATTCGTGCATCAGTTCCGGGGATTGACCGGAAACAATCGCACGAAGTCCCTCGGCATCAATAATGTGAACATGTTTTTGGTTCACGGAGATGAGATTGTCGTGCGAAAAACGAGACAAAACCCGGCTTACGGTTTCAAGTTTTAAGCCAAGATAAGAACCGATTTCGGCACGCGTCATGCGCAAAACAAACTCTGTTCGCGAGTAGCCGCGTGATTCGAAGCGTTGAGAGAGGTTTAAAAGGAATGCCGCGAGACGTTCTTCGGCGTGCATGGAGCCCAACAAAAGCATGAGACCGTGCTGGCGCACAATTTCGCGGGAGAGTACTTTTTGAAAGTGCAGGTTGTAATCTTCAATTTCGGCACAAGCCGCGAGAATCCGTTCGTAGGGGATGACGCACACTTCCGTGTCTTCAAGTGCAATCACGTCACACGAATGCACTTCATTGGCAATGCCGTCCAAGCCGATCAATTCACCGGACATGTGGAAATTGGTGACCTGTTCGCGTCCGTCACTGCTCATCACAGAGCTTTTTAAAAAGCCCAGGCGAATGGCATAAATGGCTTCAAAGCGGTCTCCGGCTCGAAAAAGCGGTTCACCGCGATGGATACGCTTTCTGGAAGCAATCAAATCTTCCAAACGATCAATGTCGTGCAACGATAAACCGAGGGGGACACAATGCTCGCGAAGGTTGCAATGTGAGCAACTTACCCTGAGGGAGGGGATTGCGGAGATATTCGGTGACAAAGTCGACATGGATGCAATCTACTAATTGAATTAAAACAACCGAAATCAGCGGCAGTGATTTATGCAAACCGCTTCAGTTTGCTGTAATAATTTCCGTGCACAATGTGAACGTTGCCGCTATTTACGATTTACTTTTGACTTACGTCAAAAATAGATTGTGAAATGATAGCAGAAGTTTAATTCAAATCAAATTGCTGAAATTTAGGATAAACCCATGTTGACAGATCCGAATTTAACCGGAGTGGAATTGCCGTCCATTGAATTGCTTCAGAAGTTTGACGTACCGGCGCCCCGCTATACCTCTTATCCGACAGCGGACCGCTTCAATAAAAATTTCGGTGTGGCTGACTATGAAGAGGCATTGGCAAATCGTCAGACCGATAAGCCCCTGAGCCTTTACGTGCATATTCCGTTTTGCAATGACGTGTGCTTTTATTGCGGCTGCAATAAACAGGTGACGCGTGACCACAGTAAGAGCGCGGAATATCTCGACGTGCTTGATCGCGAGATTGATCTTGTTAAGCAAAAGATTACGGGCAAAACGGCTGTCAGCCAGCTTCACTTCGGAGGCGGCTCGCCCACGTTCCTCAATAACGAAGAAATTGAACGCGTGATGCATCTCATCACGAGTCGTTTCCCGCTTGAAGAAGGCGGCGAATTTTCGATGGAAGTCGACCCCAGAACGTGCCCGCCCGATAAAGTTCAGACGCTTGCCAAAGTGGGTTTGAATCGGATGAGTCTGGGTGTTCAGGACTTCAATCCCGACGTTCAAAAAGCCGTCAATCGCATCCAGCCCTTTGAGATGACTCAAGAGACGATGCTGGCAGCACGCGAAGCCGGTTTTCACTCCATCAATATGGATTTGATCTACGGCTTACCGAAGCAGACGCGAAAGACTTTTGAAAAGACGCTTGATCAGGTACTTGAATTGTCGCCGGATCGTATTGCGCTTTACCACTATGCTCACCTGCCGCATCACTTCCCGCCTCAGCGCAGAATTTTGGATGCGGATTTGCCGGGTACGGTTGAAAAGGTGCATATCATGATGGACGCCATCACGCGATTGACTCAAAACGGCTATCGCTACATCGGCATGGATCACTTCGCCAAGGTTACCGATGAACTGGCGATTGCTCAGCAGCAGGGAAAATTGCAGCGCAACTTCCAAGGCTACTCCACTCGCCCCGATTGCGACATGGTGGCTTTAGGGGTCTCAGCCATCAGTAATGTTCATCATTGCTATGCCTGCAATCCTCGGGAAATTCCTGCTTACTATGAAGCAATCCGAGCCGGGCGCCTTGCCACAAACCGCGGCTATCGGTTAAGCGCAGAGGATCAGTTGCGTCACGCCGTGATTATGACGATCATGTGCCAATTTAAGGTTGTGAAGTCAGAAATTGAAGAGCGTTTCGGCATTCATTTTGATGAAACCTTTGCCTACGAGTTGAGAAAACTGCAGAACTATCAAAAGGTGGGATTCGTTGAATTGAGCCCTGACGAGATCGTGGTAAGCCCCAAGGGCAAGATCTTTGTTCGAGCGGTGGCCATGCAGTTTGACCGCTATCTTCGTGAGTCAGACCGCGCGGGCGGCTATTCGAAGATTGCTTAATTAAGAACTGCATTAAATAACCGGCTTAGGTCCTCTCAACTTAAGCCGGTTTTTGCTGAATAAAAGAATTATTGCGCAAGCCTACTGAAGGCTTGTTCAAGATCAGCGATGAGGTCGTCCGGATTTTCAAGCCCCACGGCAATGCGGATCATTCGTTCAAAGGGCATCGGAGTTTTTGTTCGGGTGCCGTAGCTTTGGATCAACAGACTTTCGTAACCGCCCCAAGAATAACCTCGCCCGAAAATTTGAAGCGCATCAATCATCGGTGCGAGCTTATTGGCATAGCGCTCTTTGAACATCACGCCGAAAAGCGAAGTCGCGCCTTTGAAGTCTCGCTTCCAGATTGGATAAGACGGATCGGTTGGAAGTGCAGGCCACAAAACGCGTTCAACTTCCTCTCGAGTCAAAAGCCAGTCAACAATCTTTTTTGTACTCTCAGAGGCTGCTTTTACGCGGCAAGCCATGGATCGAAGACCCCGATAGGCAAGATAGATATCATCGCAGCTCGTGGTTTGTCCGGTTTGAACTATCGTGCGGTAGGCTTTGGGCCACGTTTGCTCATCGCAGATCACAACCCCCATCGTAAGGTCGGAGTGACCGCCTATGTATTTAGTGGCTGCGTGGATAACGACATTGATGCCGACCTCAAGCGGTTTAAAAAAGAGCGATGTTGCCCACGTGTTATCGATAACACTCACAATATTGTGCTCGCGGCAGACTTTGGCGATGGCGGGAACGTCTGGCATTTCAAACGTGTGAGAGCCCGGTGTCTCGAGCATTAAAAGCGTCGTATTCGGTTTGATGTGCTTAACAATGTCAGCGCCGATTGAGGGTGGGAAAAATTCCACCTCAACGCCCATGCGGCGCAGAATTTCTTCGGCAAATTCCCGCGTCGGTCCATAGATGGTGTCAATAAACAGGGCATGGTCGCCCGCCTTTAAAAAGGCAAGCAGGGGAACCGTGCAGGCTGCAAGCCCCGAGGGAAAAGCCCAGGCGCCTGCGGCTTTGGGGCCTTCGAGCGCACACAGTGCTTTGTAGAAAGCGTGATGAGTGGGGGAGCCGTAGGTGGCGTACGGGATTTTGTCCTCAATCATGTCGCGCTCGTGCATGGCGCGATCAAACATATCTTTGGCAGAACGGTGCAAAACTGTTGAGGCCCGAATGACGGGCGGATTGACAAAGTCGTAGTCGTCGGCAATTTTTCCGCCGCCATGAACTAGTAACGTTTCTTCGCGCATGGCTTCTTGCTCCTGAAAACAATTGGTTCTTCTAGCATACGCCTATCTATCCAAGCTCTAAACCCCCATGTGTAACAAAAACGACTAGAATTAACCAATTCACTCTCCGAATTGGAAAAACTCGGAGAAATCTATTTTTATAAAAAGAGACTAATTATGAAGACTTCGCAAATTCGCGAGACCTTTTTGAAGTTTTTCGAAAGCAAAGGTCATACGATTGTGCATTCCAGCCCGGTGGTTCCCGGCAACGATCCGACGTTGCTCTTCACGAACGCGGGCATGAATCAATTTAAGGACGTTTTCCTCGGTTTTGATAAGCGCCCCTATACCCGCGCAACGACTGCTCAGAAGTGCATCCGCGCAGGCGGCAAGCACAACGACTTGGATAACGTCGGTTACACCGCACGTCACCACACATTCTTTGAAATGTTGGGTAACTTCAGTTTCGGTGACTACTTCAAGCGCGACGCCATCAAAAACGCTTGGGAACTCTTGACACAGCACTTCCACCTTCCTCCCGAAAAACTCTGGGTAACGGTCTACGCCGAAGATGACGAAGCTTTTGACATTTGGAACAAAGAAGTCGGTGTGCCCGCTGAACGCATCGTGCGTATCGGTGATAACAAAGGCGCCCGCTACATGTCCGATAACTTCTGGATGATGGGCGAGACCGGTCCCTGCGGTCCTTGCTCTGAAATTTTCTATGACCATGGTGAAGAAGTTCAAGGCGGCCCTCCGGGAAGCCCCGATGAAGACGGCGACCGCTACATTGAAATTTGGAACCTCGTGTTCATGCAGTTTAACCGCGATGAAAGCGGTGTGATGCACAAGCTGCCGAAGCCTTCCGTGGATACCGGTATGGGTTTGGAACGTATTGCCGCCGTTTTGCAGCACGTGCACAGCAACTACGATATCGACCTCTTCAAGAACCTGTTGGCAGCCGTCAAAAAAGCGGTTGAAGAAGCCGGTGCTACCGATGTGGATCCGACAAGCCCGTCGCTTAAGGTGATCGCTGACCACATTCGTGCCTGCACGTTCTCTGTGGCTGACGGCATTTTGCCGGGCAACGAAGGCCGCGCTTATGTGCTTCGCCGTATTTGCCGCCGCGCCATTCGTCACGGCTACAAGCTCGGTGCCCGCAAGCCCTTCTTTGCCGGTTTGGTGGATGCCGTCGTCGCTGAAATGGGCGACGCTTATCCCGAAATCAAGAATCCCAAGATTAAGACGATTCTGGCTAAGGAAGAAGAACGTTTTGCTCAGACGCTCTCTCAGGGCATGCAGATGCTCGAAGAGGCTATTGCGGAAACGACAAACGGTGTGTTGGACGGAAAGGTTGCCTTTAAGCTGCACGACACCTACGGCTTCCCGGTTGACTTGACGGCAGACGTTTGCCGTGAACGCAACATGACCGTTGATATGGACGGTTTTGATGCCGCAATGCAAGAGCAGCGTGATAAGGCTCGCGCCAGTGCCAAATTCAAGATGGCCGCAGGCCTCGAATATAACGGCGTGGATACGACCTTTACGGGATATTCTGAAACCGCTCACAATGACTGCAAGGTTATTGCCTTGTATCTGGACGGTGAACAGGTTGAAGAAGTGCCTGCCGGTGAAGACTGCGTTGTCGTTCTTGATACGACTCCCTTCTATGGGGAAAGCGGCGGTCAGGTGGGCGATACCGGTGTGATGAAGAATGACACCTCGATTGTCCGTGTGATTGACACTCAAAAGATCAAGGCCAAGGTGACCGGTCACCATGCTCACGTTGAAGAAGGTCACGTGAAGGTGGGTGATGTGTTTGACGTCACAGTTGATGCCGAACGTCGTGAAAGCATCCGCCGCAACCACTCTGTGGCTCACTTGCTGCAGTACGGTCTGCGCCAGGTGTTGGGTGATCATGTTCAGCAGCGCGGCTCTTGGGGCGGCCCCGATGTGACGCGTTTTGACTTCACGCACACCGAAGCCATGACGCTTGAACAAATCCACGAAGTTGAAGATATCGTGAACCGTGAAATTTTGGGCAATGCTGAAGTGACGGTTCAGGAAATGCCGATTGAAGAAGCCAAGAAGACGGGCGCGTTGATGCTCTTTGGTGAAAAGTACGGTGAAACCGTGCGTGTGGTGAAGATCGGCCCGTCGTGTGAACTTTGCGGCGGCACGCATGTGAGCCGCACAGGCGATATTGGTTCTTTCAAGATTTTGAGCGAATCTGCTATTGCCGCCGGTATCCGTCGTGTAGAAGTCACGACCGGCATGAACGTGGTTGCCTTTACGCGCAAAGAAGAAAACACGATTCGTGAAGTTTGTGCGGCTTTGAAGTCTCCGGTTGATGTGGTGACGGAAAAAGCTCATGCCGTGTTTGATACGGTTAAGAGCCTGGAAAAAGAAGTCACGCGTCTGAAGGAAAAGATTGCCCAAATGACTGCTTCTACCCTTGTGGCTTCAGCCAAGGATTTCAATGGCTACAAGCTTCTTGTCACGAAGGTCGAAGGTATTGAAGCAAAGGCTCTTCGCTCGATGGCTGAAGATCTTCGCAACCAATTGGGTGACTCCATTGTGGTATTGGCAAGCGTCAACGACGGCAAGGTGCAGATCGTAGCCGGCGTCGCCAAGTCTTTAGTGAGCCGTGTGAAGGCCGGAGAGTTGGCTGGCTTTGTCGCTTCCAAGATGGGTGGCAAGGGCGGCGGCAAGCCCGATTTGGCGATGGCCGGTGCCCCCAAGGCTGACGGTTTGGCTGAAGCCTTGGCTAGCGTCGAAGCTTTCCTTCAGGACAAATAAGCATGCGGTTTGATCAGCAGATCGACACAAGGGGCACCAAGTGCCCCATGCCGGTGCTAAAGACGAAAAAGGCTTTGGCAAAGATGCAAACCGGAGAGGTGCTTTTGGTTTTGGCTACCGATCCGGCAAGCGTCGCGGATTTGGCTCAGTTTGCCAGTCAAACCGGTCACAAGGTCCTTGCTCAGGACAAAGTGAACGAAGAGTGGCATCACTACATTGAGCATAAGTAGAGCCAAAGTCGTTTTACGAACAAAAAAACTCGGTCAGGAATTTTCGTCCCGACCGAGTTTTTTTTTGGAAAGATCAGTTTTCGCTTACATCACCGAAAATATCAACCCACATCGGCCAAATGGTGCTGTAGGCTACAGTGGTGATAAAAAAGGCCAGAGGCGTCAGGAAAAAGAGCGAATAATCACCGATGCCTAAGGTTTCTGTCAAAACAATCAGGACATAGGCACCGAAAACAGTCACGCCGAAAATAATGACAAGCAAAATCAATATCGGCAGCCAGTTTCTTAAGCAGCCGAAAAATGAATAAAACGTTGCCTTACCGACGGGCATGTTTTTCAATGTCACCAGGGCCGGCGAAAACCAGGTGGCCATTTGACCTGCCGCATAGACAATGACGGTGACAATGGCGGCAGTCCACGGAAAATGCTCTAAAACTGAATTCCAATTTAAGCGCCCGTCAATGATTTCCCATTGGCTGACTTGATCCACCGCCAGAAATATATAAGCGTAATTGGCCACGATAATGAATATCGAGTAGATAGCGCCGATATTCATAAGGCGCGAGCGCAAAAGCGGATTTTTAAATAAGTCTGCCAAAATGCCGTATGCGGGCTGTCGACCCTCGCTTGCCTGACGCGTGCCGTTTAAAACGAGCATCGTGCCAAAGGGCATGAAAAACGCGGCAATCACAAGACCGACGACGGGCAGCGCGCCCAAAAGCGACATCGTAAAGACGTAAAAGATACAGATACTCACCATACCGAAAGGGGCTTGGCGCACAGCGCTCAAGCCCTCACGGAGCCATTTGATCGGTGAGGAAAAAGTGGCGATATGACCCTGCATGCCTTAGAACCCGAAATTGATGAATTTTGGGGTTCCAAGCGTATCTTTGCTGTGACCCGGATTGGCGTTGGGACGTTCGGAGCGGTTTTCAATCGAGTAGGGGATCTTGGTGCTGCCCGGTGTCACAACGTATTCGGTAATGCGGTTGTTTTGGTCACGAACCGTTTCAATTTCCGTGTTTTGAGAGGGACGCTTTACTTTGCCCTGAGCACGGTCCTGACGCGCTTTGGCGTAGTCGGCGTCGCTCGGAGCCAAATCGGGGTTGACCTCGTGTTGGCGAGCTTTCTGGCTAGCCTTGTCATAGTTACTGGCGCGGCGAGGGGTGCGCACCTGATCTTGAGCCGTTTGAGCATCGTTTTCACTAATTTGCGGAGGGGCGCCGACCGGTGCGGCCGAGGCGGGAGTCAAAGTTGTAAAACCGAGAGATAAAGCCATAACGGCGGTCATCATGAGTGTTTTTTTCATAGTGTGGCTCACGAAATATTTATTGTTGTCCTACCTTGATTATAGGTTTTTGGATTGTACCTTAGGAGAAAAACTTTCAGGGGATTTGTTTTAAGAAAGACAGCGCTGCGGTGGATATCGCTAAATACTTATTAATATTGTCTGAAAAAGCTAGAACTAGGCAGTTCAATTTGTTTCGCATGGTTCAATTCGATGTTAAGTATTCCGAATGCTCTGCTTTTTCGGTTGTATAGTATTCTCTCAAACTTCAGTAGATTGCCTAAATGACACGCCGTGTGCGGAGTCGCACGTACGGTGTTCTGGGTGGAGACGGTTATATCCCGTCACCAACCCGATGATTAGAGCTTAATGACACGTGCGACGGCAGCTGCAAACGCCTTGCGACCCTGAGCGCTTAGGATACCGTAAAGACGCATGGCCGTAAGATTGGCCAAAACGTAATTTCTAAAAGCATTGAATTTTGCGGCTTCAGTGATGCCATATTGTTCTTGAGCAAGTTCTTTAAGCGCTTGCACAGACCATTGACAAGCTGACGAAGAAATCACCCAATCGTGGTCAGCCAAGTGCACCACGTAGCCTTCCATGCGGCGCGGTAACGGCAGAGTCTTTCCGTCCGGCGCAATCAAGCCATGCAAAACCGGATCGACACCTGCGATAATCGAAGCAGCCTTAAGCCACCCCACCACAAGCGCTTCGCCTTGTTTTGAGGAAGGATGATCGTGCGCGCAGGCCTGAGCCACCACAAACGAGGAAGGAAGACCGCGCTTGATGGATTCCGCAATGCTCAGCACATGGTGCTCACCGGTACCGGCCAAGCTTTGTTCAACACGGCAGGAGTGATCCTTTTCCCATTGGAAAACCCAGGGCTTATGCAAGTCGTGAAGGATTTCACCGCCCACGGCATCGTCCCAATCCAGCTCGAGATTGTTGATGTGGCGGTAGTTTTCGTAGAGCGCTTCAGCCGAGACAACATTTAAAGCGGTGTGCGTTGCCAAGCCGCCTGGATAGGCGTGGTGAGAGCCGTAGCCCGAGCCCGGCGCGCTCCAGAAAGGCTGAGGCGAACGCGTTTTATCCTCAATGCGCGGGAAAACGCTCTTGGCGTTGACGTTTAAAAGCCCGGCTTTTTTAAGCGAGGCCATAATGGCCGCTTCATCACCTCTGACGATCGTGGGCGCAGGATTTTGAATAATATTCAGAACGGTTGAACGAAGCGACGGATTATGAATTTTCTTTACCGACTTCACAATCGTGTCGTATGCCGATTGCACTACTTCGCTATTTTTAGCCATGTCCACTTCCGACATGGAAAACACCTCACTCACAGTGCGGCACTTTTTCGGAGCGACCGCGGCAGCGGCCATCGGGGTCATCGCAGCGGCGGCCACAGACACACCGACTAGAGCGCTGCCATGCAAAAAATTTCGACGAGACAAGGTACTCATTTCTTCCTCTGCTCTAAAAACGATAAGGTTGCCCAAACGGCAACCCTATTGTGCGATTACAAAATGAATATTCGGTCTCAGGAGCGTGAATTCCTCATGACGTCTTAACGCAATTGTGAATGTCCCACTTTAAGCGCAGGCAAAATTGCAAAAATCGCACCAAGCACAAGCGTCACGACACCCACCTGAAGTTCTTGCAGGCCAATCACCGGCGTCATGGCAATACCGGTGTCACGCGCGATGAAAACCGCAGCGATCTGAGCCAAACCCCAACCGCCCATAAGCCCCATCACAACGCCGCTTAACACAACCGACATAATCAATAACCAAACCACCTGCATTACATAACCGCGTGGTGCTCCCATTGTTCTGAGTTGCAGAAATTGAGGTTTACGGAGTTCACCCAAAATGAAACCCGTAATTAATACCGCCAAAAGTGAAATCAAAACGGAACTCGCTGCAAACCATTCAAAAGCGGTCATGGCAGAATCAAGCGTGGCATACAGTTCAACAAGCACTTCGCCCGTGAAAATCGCCATTAGGTTAACCACCTGCCCTTTTGCGTCATTAACAGAAGCGGACGACAATCCTTGTCGGATCTTATAGGCATCTGAAATTGAAACCGGTTTTACAGCAATCGCAGAAAATCCCGCAAGGTGAGAAAAATCAGAGGCTTTAAGCCAAGATTCAATTCTCTTTGGCTCTACATGCTTTCCTTTTTCATGCATGGCCCAAATGGACTCAATCGGCACCAAAACCGACCGATCCCAAGGCGTGCCCGTTTGAGGTAAGATGCCCACTACCTTAAAGCCGTTTTCGTGTTTGTGGCCGACGCCTGAAATTCTGCCGTGATGCGGATAAACCGTTTCACCTAATTGAAGCCCGGAATGAATCCCCACGACCGCTTCGTCTCGGGCAGCAAATTCTCTGCCCTTATGAAGCACTCGCTCGCCGTCCAATGTCACAAACGTGCGCGTGGTACCCACGAGCGGCGAATCTCCCACTCGGTCACCGAAGGTCAAAGGCGCAAACCACTTCACGCCGTCGTATTTTTTTAAGACATTCAAGGCGGATGCAGGCGTGAGCGAAATCATTTCATCGCGCAGGTAAACCGTTGAGAGTAAAAGCGAAGTGCGGCTACCTTTCGCACCCACCAAAATATCAAACTGTTCGGCAGCCTTCGCGCTTGAGGATTTAATCATCCTTTCGGTCTGTCCGATCGCTGTGGCAATAGATAAAGCAAGCGCCAAAATGCAGGCAAGCGAACACAAAATTTTGAAAGACTGCAGGCACTCGTTTTTCAAAAACAAAAGCGCTCTCATAGTCCTGCTCCCCGAATGGTTCCGTTTTCAATAGTGAGCACCCGGTGAAAGCGTTTGAGCATTTGCGAGTCATGCGTCACAACCAAAAGTGTCGCTTTCAGATGAAAAGCCGCTTCAATCAACGCGTCCATCACGCGCATGGCGTTATTGAAATCAAGGCTTGCCGTGGGTTCATCTGCAAGAATCACTTTAGGAGAACTGATAAGCACGCGGACAAGCGCTGTACGCTGCATTTCACCTCTTGATAAATAAGCCGCAAGCGTTTGCGCGGGCACCCTATAGCCTTGGAGTATTTTTTCAGCGCGAGCACGGTCACGTGACGTAATTTTTCCCCTGAAGGTTAAGGGCAAAAGTACATTTTCAAGTGCGCTCAAACCGCCAAAGAGCCGAAAATCCTGGAATAAAAAACCGCAGTTTTCCCCACGCCAGTCATCACGGGCAGATTCACTTTGCGCATTCAAACACAGATCGCCCCAAGTAACCCTTCCCCGCTGCGGCGTCACAATCCCGCTGATGATTTTCAAAAAAGTGGATTTTCCGCTGCCGGAAGCCCCTCGAAGACCCAAAACTTCTCCGGCTTGGATGGAAAGATCATCAATGGACAGAATCGTACGAGTGCTAACGCCGTCTTTTACCTGATAGGCGACATGATCGAGCTTGAGATCGAAGTCTGCGCTCATTTCACCACCTCAAACGTGGCATCAACAAGCCGCACCAAACTCACAAAGCCGGTCTCTTTGTCGGTAAACGATCCAAGCTCAAGGCGACCCGTAACCACAATCGGACAATTGGGCTGAACAAATTCCTGCTTCTTACTTAAATAGACCACAATGATATTGTCAGGCCAGTCCTGATCGCTGTTGCAAAACGGGCAAAGACTTACGGGTTCTCGGGTCATCACCAAAAAATCCGCTTCAGGTTTTAAGGGCGGCGCCATAAAGCCTTCAACGGACACCGTTTTATCGGCAAACGACTTGAGCTTTTGACTGAACTGCAGCCCCAAAATGGGGTTACCCTCGTACATTTCTTCAAAACTGAGCCTTAAATCAGAGGCGGCTTTGACTACCCCAACTGGAGCGATCGCGCAAAAGAGCATCGCCGCCAAAAAGTTTCTCCGTTTCATCCCACTCTCCCTTAACAGGCAAAAGCGCGGGCGTTTATCAGTAAAACACCGCGCGCCTTTTACCCAACGAGTCGTTTATTGATTAGCGGCCTAAAGCAAGCGCCTCAGCCATCACACGGAAGATTTCCGTGGAGTTCATGAAACCGCGGATTTGATCGGCGTTGGGACCGCGAGCGGTCACAACCAAATCGTCAACCGTGTGTACGCCTTGGCTTTCAGAGCGCGGGAGGTTACCCTCGACAAAGTGAGCGCTCGGCACGTCCTTGTACTTGGCATTGGCCACATACTGCCCCTTTTCGTTTTGCACAGCGGGATTAAACGTGGCATCCGGGAAAGAGCGATATGTTTCGTAGTAGTCGGGGTGCGCGCCAAAGAAAACGGCCAAGCGTTTACTCGGTGCAAAGTCATCTGGGAAGCCGTCCTTGTTCTTGTCTTCATAGTTAGGATAACCGGCGTTTGCGTAGACCCCTACTTTTTCTCGCCAATCGTTACCGGGCTTATTGTCATCAACGGTACCCGCCACCGAGATGGAGTGCGTGTGGTCGCCCGTGACGATCAAAAGCGTATCGGGATGTTCGTCGCAGTACTTTTGAGCCGCTTCCACAACCTTATCAAAGGCGATTGTGTCGCCTACGGAGCGCGCCCAGTCGAGTGGGTGTGAGTATTTATCCACAAGACCCGCTTCAAGCATCAGGAAAAAGCCCTCTTCATTCTTTTCAAGCACCTTGATTGCAGCTGCAAAAGAATCCGTCAAATCGGGCTGATCGGGGAACTTCTTCACTGTGTTGCCCTTCCATTGATGGCGATCGACCCAGCCGTCGAGGTTACCGGTATGGAAAAGGCCAAGGAGACGATTGCTGCCTGCGGCCTTTTCAACCATCGAGGTGCGGTCGGTCACGAGCGTATAGCCTGCTTGCGTGAATTTTTCGATGTAGTTGATATTGTCTTTGCGTTTGGAACCCGCGGTCGATTGCGGCAGGAAGTAGGCAGAACCGCCGCCCAGGATTACTTCAGGCTTCACGTTATAGAACATACCGACAATATCGGCCTTGTCCGAGCGCTTTCTCGTATGAGACACAACGGATGCGGGCGTCGCGTCTTCAATTTCAGCGTCGCTCACAACACCCACGGCCATCTTTGTCTTGCGGCGGATCAATTCCGCGATCGTTTCCTGCTTAGGATCGTCTTGGCTGGCCTTCGTGCGGTCGGCATAAACACCCAAGGCGTTCACGCTAGACTTGTGACCGGTCATGTAGGCCGAAGCCGTGTTGGCGCTGTCAGCAGCGATCGTGTCCACGGAGCTTGTACCCAAAAGGGCCATATACGGCATATTGTCCATCGCAAGCGGCGCGTTATACATGCCATTCGTGACACCCTTGGAGAGAATGCGGGCAGCAGTGCGGTGACCCACAGACAACCCGTCAGCCAAAAGTAAAATCACATTTTTTGCTTTGGGTTTGTCGCCCGTCGTGTACACATCCCAATTAACGGTCTTCGTGCCGTTGGGTGCCTTAACCGTCACGGTGTACTGACCGGGATTTTTAATTTCTACACCGCGCATGATTAAAGCAGAAGCCTCAACCCCCTCTTCCTTTTCCATCCAAATTTCTTTGCCGGAGAGCGTTTGGTTGAAGTTCTTGCCGTTGATCTCCACTGTGACTTTATCGCGAGCGGTCACGTTATCGAGTTCAACCTTAAAATCAAAACGCGCGTTTGTCATAAAACGGGCGTGATCAACAGGATAAATTTCAATGGCTTGGGCGCTCATCGCGCACACACCGGCTAAAGCGCAGGCCACACCGGCGGCGATCTTCGTAGATTTCATAGTCAATCTTCCTTTGAAAAAACATCAAACGTCTGTTGAAGAATTGCCGTCAGTTTAAAAATCAGATATGAGCAATCCGTGACAAAACACTGTCAATTTCATGACGGTTTTGGCATAAAAAAACAATCTTTAAAAAAATTGTCACGAAAAATACTCTTTTTGTTATTTGTCTTTTGAGTCACAAAACTGGAACAATTTTGCGAATTAGGTAATGCCGATGAAATGATGGCTTCTTTACAAAATTGTTAAGAAGCTTTATACCCAAAGAGGCGAATGTTCATCGAGAGCTTGCTCGATTTTGTTTTTTTGTTGAATGTTAATTCGCTGTTATAGTCATTTGCCAGAAATGCGATCATTGTTCAGCTTATCTCTTTTGTGTTTTTTCCTTGCCGATGTTAGAGACGGATTAGGCCCTTTTTTCGGTGTCTATCTCCAATCCTGCGGTTGGAGCGCGGATTCAATCGGTTATGTGATGACCGCTGGCAGCCTTGCCGGGTTGTTTGTGAGCACATTTGCCGGCGCGCTTGCTGATCAAACGAGACACAAACGAGCCTACCTTTTTCTTTGTATTGTGTTAATCGTTGCCGGTTGCGGTTGGCTTTTTGTCCGTAGTGATTTTTTAAGTGCTGCGTTAACTATGCTCATTCAAGGGATAGCGGGAGCGGCGATTGCACCGTTGATCACCAATATCACCTTGGGGCTCGTGAGCGAAGAAAAATTGCCGATGCGTTTAGGTGTTAACGAAGCCTTCAACCACGCCGGTAATATGATGAGTGCACTCATTGGCGGACTTGTCGGGTATTTCTATGGGATTGTCGGCGTTTTCTTTGTGATGACTGTGATGGGAGTGCTGAGCCTGTGGGCGCTTGGCGGCATTAATCCTCGGGATATTGATTATGAGCGCGCACGCGGGAAAACGCATGAGACGGCAGTCCGTTTTTCTGAGGTGCTCAGGAATCCGTCTTTGCTTCTGGTTTCCGCTACGCTTTTTCTTTTCCATTTGGGTAATGCTGCGATGCTGCCTCTGCTGGGGCAGTCTGCGGTGGCCCGTTTCGACGTCAATCCTGCGGCGTACACAGCCGCGACGGTTGTGCTTGCGCAGGCGACCATGATCCTCATGGCGATTTGGGCGGCGCGATTAGCCCAAAAAAGAGGGTACGCCCTCCTTTTTATTTTGGCTTTGGTGGCTTTGCCAATCAGAGGCTGCATTGCAGGAGTGTGGGACAGTCCCTGGAGCATTGTTCCCGTGCAAATCCTCGATGGTGTGGGAGCCGGACTTTTGGGTGTGGCAACGCCCGGAATTGTTGCGTGGCTTTTAAAAGGAAGCGGACACACCAATATGGGGCTGGGTTTTGTGTTAACCATTCAGGGATTGGGAGCGGCGCTGAGTAATTCTTATGGCGGCTATTTTGCACATCACATAAGTTACTCGGGCGCGTTTTTTGCCTTGGGCGTTGTTGCCTTGTTTGGCTTGGTGCTTTTTGTCGCATTTCGCAGGAAGATGAGTTCTATGGAAAAAGAGTGATTCAGATTTTGTTCTCGTATTCTCTACAATAGACACCTGTCAAGTTTGATTTTCAGAGCTCTCGGACCATGAAAACAGTTTTATTAGTTGATGGATCAAATTTCTTATACCGCGCTTTCCATGGTTTGCCGGATTTGAGAACAAGCGCCGGAGAACCCACCGGGGCAATTAAAGGCTTTGCTAATATGCTCAAGATGATCCGCTCGATGATTAAACCGGACTATGCGGCTTGCGTCTTTGATGCTCATGGCGGCACATTCCGAGATGAAATCTACAGCGAATACAAAGCGAATCGTCCTCCGATGCCTGATGATTTGGCTTGCCAGGTCGAGCCGATTTTCTCCATGGTCAAAGCGCAAGGCTGGCCCTTTTTGCAAGTACCGGGCATTGAAGCCGATGATGTGATCGGCACGTTAGCTAAACAGGCAGAGAAAAAGGGCTTCAAGGTCTTCATTGCCACGGGCGATAAAGATATGAGCCAGCTCGTGACGGACAATGTTTTCATCCTCAATACCATGACTCGGCAGATTTTGGATGTTGAAGGGGTGAAAAATAAGTTCGGTGTGACGCCTGACAAAATCATTGATTATTTGTCCTTGATGGGCGATGCAGTGGACAATGTCCCCGGCATCACCAAGTGCGGGCCGAAAACAGCGGCCAAATGGGTTAATGATTTTGGCAGTCTGGATGAAATCGTGCGCAGAGCCGGCGAAGTGAAGGGAAAGGCCGGCGAATACCTACGCGAAGGCATTGCCTTTTTACCGACGGCGAGAGCTTTGGTCACGATCAAAACCGATGCAGATTTGTCAGAGTATGTGTCAAACGCCGACGTATGTTCTCTAACATTTAAAGATGAGGACAGTGCGTTTTTAACGGACTTTTATGCCCGTTGGGAAATGCAGCAAAGTAAAAAGTCAGTTCAAAGGCAAGCTCTTTCCAAACCTCAAGCGCCTAAACAAGAAAATTTAACGGCGGATCTTTTTGCCAGTATTCCCTCAGAGCCCGAAGAGGCTTCTGTTGTGACTGCCGGAGAAGTCAAACTGACAATTATTGATAAGCCGGATTGTCTTCAGGATTTTGCTGATGAGCTGGCTTCGACAAAAGAAACCGTTGCATTTAGTTTGCTCACGGATCCCTCTGACGGCATGCACGCCGTGGTCAGCGGTATCGGGTTTAGCGTTGGCAATAAAAATGTGTATGTGCCGGTGGCCCAAGAGGCTTCCGGCGTTGGAATCAATGTTTCAGATGTAACTCGCATTCTTGCGCCTTGGTTTGGCTCTTGCAGCCCCAAAGTCAGTGATCAGTGCAAATATGCTCGCCACGCCCTTGCCAACATGGGCATCTCTTTGTCGATCGCCACGGAAGACGTGACGCTTTTAAGCTACGTCATTGAAGCTCACATGAAGCATGAACTGGCGAATTTGGCATTGCGTTGGTTAAAAATCGATGTTCCCGTAATTGAGGATTTGATCGGCAAAGGGGCGAAGACTATCAAGTGTTCGCAAGTTGACTCTGAGAGCGCAGCCCGCTACTGCACCGCCCGCTCACGAGCGATTGCGGACGTTTATAAAGTTTTGCGAAGCAGGGTCAATAGCGATGAGGGACTGAAATCCATCTACGAGACGGTGGAACTGCCCACACAGAACGTTTTATTCATTATGGAACGAAACGGGGTTTTGATTGACTCGATGCGATTGGGCGCGCAAAGTGATTCGCTTGGTGATGAAATTGTGAGATTGGAGCGCAAGTGTTGGGAGATGGCCGGACAAAAATTTAATGTCGCCAGCCCCAAACAACTCTCTCATGTTCTTTTCGAAGTGCTGCAGATACCGGTGCCGCCTAAAACAAAGAAAACAGCAAGCGGGGGCTATAGCACCAATGAGGATGTGCTGCAGCAGCTCGCTCTGGATTATCCGTTGCCGAAGGCCATTTTGGAATTTCGCCGTTTAAGCAAACTAAAGAGCACTTACACGGATAAACTGCCGTTGATGATCTATCCGAAAACCGGCCGGGTGCATACGACTTTTGGCCAAACAACCGCTGTGACCGGCCGCTTGGCCTCAAGCGACCCTAATTTGCAAAACATTCCGGTGCGCACCGGTGAGGGTCGGCGTGTTCGCGAAGCATTCGTAGCTCCCTCAGGCAGTGAAATTGTTTCAGCCGACTACTCTCAAATTGAGTTGCGGATTATGGCGCATCTGTCAGCGGATCCCGGTTTACTGGATGCGTTTCATAAAGGGTTAGATATTCACCGTGCAACCGCTGCGGAAGTTTTTGGTGTCGGTTTGGATAAGGTTTCTCCTGATCAGAGGAGAACGGCAAAAGTCATTAATTTCGGATTGATTTACGGAATGAGCGCTTTTGGATTGGCTCAAAACTTGGGGATTGAACCTCAGGCGGCGAGAAACTATATTGATCGCTATTTTGCCCGTTACCCCGGTGTGAAGGCTTATATGGAAAAAACAAGGGCCTTGGCCCATGAGCAAGGGTTTGTTCAAACGGCTTTCGGTCGTCGGCTTTGGTTGCCGGATATCGCAAGCTCCAAAGCGCCCGTGCGTGCGGCCGCTGAACGCGCCGCCATCAATGCGCCTATGCAGGGTACGGCTGCTGATCTGATAAAAAAGGCCATGATCGCTGTCCAAGCCTGGATTGAGCATAATCATCTCAAAACGTTGTTGGTGCTTCAGGTTCACGACGAACTTGTTCTCGAAGTGCCTCACGAGGAGTTGGAAATGGTTAAAGAGGCGTTGCCGAAACTGATGCAAAACGTTGCTCAACTCGCCGTTCCACTGATAGCAGAGGTTGGAAGCGGAGACAGTTGGGAGTCCGCCCACTAAAGAAATGGCCTTCGATATTTCGAAGGCCATTAAAAAAATCACTGACAGCTGGATGTTTTTTCCGGTTCGTACTGCGCCAGCAGCTGTCCCTTTTCATCCCAGAACATGAGCCCCGCCGCGTTTTGTGTCAGGTAACGCGTGTTTTGCAAAACATTCAAAAGGCGCCCTTCCAATTTCATGGCATCAGGAGAGCACATTCTTCGTGTAGTAGCCGCGGGTGCGAAAGAGAATTTTTTCCCTTCGAGCGTATAGGTCGTATTAAAAAGGTTGCAACCTAAATTGCCTGAGACTTTGGTGTCGTCAAGAAAATCCATGACCGGAGGCAGATTTTCGCAGTCTTCTTTATTGGCGGATGAGTCCGCGGTGACCAATTGCCACGAAGTTCCTTGAAGGTTTTTTACAGCGTCTCCTGCCAAATTATCAGCGGGACTTTTTTCCGTGCAACCGGTTAATGCCATGACGAAGGCTCCAACGAGGGCGATAAATGATTTTTGCATACAAACCATCCGTTAAAAATATCAGTGCAGATCGTAGCTGAAAGTATTCAGGCTCTCCAGTTTTTTTGCACATTGTTGCGTTTAATACAAATTCAGGAAAAAAAAGGCTAGGGATTTATTCAAAGCCCTAGCCAAACTCTCTCTTCTCTTGTTCCGGAGGACCAGCTCTGCTTGTCTCTCACGCCTCTAACTTTACAGATCCTCGGATACAAATACCGATTCAAAATGTATGTGCTCGCAACTAAATATTTCAGCGCGAAGATAAACTTTAAATCACTACCTTATTAAAATTATAAAAATCAAATAGTTATCAAATTTTAATCAACTTGCAAAATTTGCATATTGTTAATGTTTTTGCTGTTGACGTTTGGTGAGCCAGGTGGCGCAAACGCCCGCAACCATAATGACGAGAATACCGATTTCTGTTAATAGCGACAGTTTGTCGCTGAAGAAGAACCAGCCCATGAGTTCGGCCATGATAATGGCTGAAAATTGCAGACAAGAGCTTAGAAGCACATTGCCCTGACCGAATGCCATCGTGAGCGAACACTGAGCAAGTGTTGCACAGACAGCCATACCGAGAAGATAACCGATGTTGTCGGCGGTAATGGGAGAGAGTCCTCCTTCGAGTGCGAAAGCGCCGCAAAGTCCGAAAGCAGAGCCAAAGACCGTGAAATAAAACACAATTCGCCAGGAGGGTTCTTTGAGCTGTCCGAGTTCACGAATTTGCCAATAGGCAACGCTGCCCAGAAAACCTGAGCCTAAAGCCAAAAGTGCGCCCAACATTTCGCCCGATGAGAAGGAGGGTCTGAGCACGAGGCACACACCGACAAAGCCTAAAAGAATGCAGCTCAGGAGTCCCCACGGCATAGGTTGTTTTCTTACAAGGAGATAGATCACCATGAATGAAGACATAAAAAGAGGCGAGGTGTAGTTCAATGTCATGGATGTTCCCACCGGAAGCATCGTGAGCGAAAAGAACCACAACATCATGGAAAAGGTGCCGATGAAGCTGCGTTTAAAGTGCCCGAACAGGTAAGGGGTGACAATGGTGTAGCCTTTGGCTCGGATAAAACTGTATAAAAGGATGACACCGGCAATGGAGCGGTAAAAAATCAATTCAAAAGTACCGAAATCTTCTCCGGCCCATTTGACAAAAACTGCCATGAGCGAGAAGAAGAATGAGGCCGAAAGCATCCAAAGGGATTTCATATTAGAGAAACAAAAAACATCAGATAAACAGCAGTGTATCGTATTTCGTTGTCTGTATCTTTCTCGGATATAACTTTTAATAATATTGATTATGCATAGTTAATTTTATTTGCTATCCATGGTCAATTTGCTATACCTAAAGCCTCCTACAATATTGCTCCCGGCGTAACGGTTCAAAGTATTTGGGATATTTGAAAAACTTGAGAAACAGAGAATGTCTCCTCAATAGGTTATGGCGGTTTAGATTTGGCATGCTCGGACGTGGGAAAGAAGAAAAAAGCGCGAAATGAATCGCGCTAATCGGGGGTAATTCCCAAAGCGCCAGTGAAAATTTAGGCGCTCTGGGAAGAGTTAATTTAAGTTAGATTTAGAAAACCATGCTCGCCAGCAGGAAGCCAACGGGGATGGCGGCAACCAGTCCAACACAGCCGGGCAGGAAGAACGGGTGGTTGATAACCATGGAACCACTCCACTTGCCCATGTAAGAACCGGTGTCATCACACGAGATGGCAAAAGCGGATGTCGGGTAAACGTTGGTAACGAAAATACCGGACACAGCTACGAAGCAGGCCAAAATCATCGGTGCGTCGCAGCCAAGGCTTGCTGCCACAGGAACGAGCAACGCAGAAGTTGCACCTTGCGAGAACAGCAGAGCAGACACACAGAAGAAAGCCAAAGCCAACAGACCCGGGTATTGGGTAAGCAATACAGTCGCTTGTTCCTTAATCGTCGGGACATAGATATCGATAACCGTTGATGCGAACCAGCAAATACCTAAGATCACAACCAAGGATTCATACCCGCCGTGGAAGATGGTGGATTCTTTAATCTTCGTGAGCTTGACATCACAGAACCAGTACATCAGCATCGAGATGAAAAGCATCGTGATGACGATAATGTCACGAGAACCTAATGTATGACCGAGTTCTTTTTTGAAGAGCAGCATCAAAACAATGAACACCACGCCCAACAGGAACAGGCCGACGGAAAGCTTGGCACCCTTCGGCAACGGTTTTTCCATTTCTTCCTTGCTGGTCATGGAAACCAAACCTTCCTTCATGCGTTGTTGGAAGATCGGGTCTTTTGCGAGATCCACGCCTTGGAAAGAAGAAATAAGAGCAGCCACAGCAGCACCAAAGAGACCGGCAGGCAGAATCACCATCAAGGCATCACCGAAAGAGACGCCCATCTTTTCGACAACAACGTACATAGCCGCAGTGGCCGCTGAGATCGGAGAGGCTGAGATGGCAATCTGAGAGGCAACCACGGTACTCGTTAACGGTTGAGACGGACGAACGCCGTTTTGCTTGGCGACTTCCTGAACAACGTTCAGGATGGCCATGGTTGTAAAACCGGTACCGGACAGAATGGTTAAGATGAAACCAATCGACGGGGCAAGGATATTGATGTATTTCGGGTTGCTGCGAAGAATATAAGAAGCAACGCGAATCATGTAATCCATGCCGCCCGCCACGTGCATGACAGAGCAGGCAAAAAGCACGCTCATAATGATCAAAATCACGTCAAGAGGCATTGGTCCTGGAGGAATACCGAACAGGAACACAGCGACGGCCATACCGACACCAATACCGCCTAATTTTGCGGCATAGATGATGATGGCAAAGAGAAATACAAAGTGTAACCAAACCATAGTGAGGCTCCGAAAAGGCAGGAGATGAGAAGGTTATTAGAATGGTTCGAATAATGAAATATTCGCCGGAAACAAGAATAAAATTCGCTTCTCGTTGTTTCTATTTTCCATTTTATATTTGTAATTTAAGAAAAAAAATATTTAAAAAATAGATAGTTGAGACCCCTCAAGTTTGCTATTGATATTTACTGATTCTCCGTAGAAACCCGTAAGGGTTTACGTTCGGAATAAGAACGGTGGGTCAATGCTTTCTATTTGAAGGATTTTTTCAAGTAGAAAGGAGTGCTTTGAGTGCGGACACAGGAGAGAAACGGAAAACTGAAGTGTTTCGAACTCCAGTTTTCCTGTTTAAGCTTAAGAATCTACCAACCGTAGAAACGATTCCAGCGGTCTTTGATTTCCAGACTGTTGTTGACCACGTAGTAGTACGGGTGCTGGGCGCCTGTCGGACAGGCGTGGTTGGGTAATATCCGAAGTCGCGTGCCGATGGGGTAATCCTTCGGATTAAAGCCCTGAGGATTGCGGCAGGAAATGATGCCGTGTTCCTGATTGGCGCCGCTTACCCAAAGACCATCGATGATTTTCCCATTGATGTCACAAACCAGACCGTAGCCTTGATCAACTTTTTGGCTCGCTGTCCCTCTGTCTCGGGACAAAGCCATCCAACCGCCGTCGGTAATTACCCATCCCTTTTCCAATTGGTGACCGATCACGGTAACTAAAAGGGACAAAGCAATATCTTCGGGTTTGCAGATGCCGACACCTGCCTGAAAGAGATCAAAGAAGACATAAACGCCCGCGCGCAATTCTGTGACACCCTTGAGATCTTCGTCAGTAAGTGCTGTGGGTGTCGAGCCGACAGAAACGATGGAGATGTCAAAGCCAGCGTTTCTCAACATTTGAGCAGCACGGCAGATGCCGTCGCGTTCGCCGCGTGAGCGCGCTAAAAGCGCTTCGTGCGTGTCAACATCGTAGGAGCCGCCTGCGTGAGTGAGGACTCCGACGAGTTTCGCAGGAGCCTCAAGGGCTTGAGCCACACGGACAATTTCCTCACTGTCAGGCTTTAAACCTGAGCGATGACCGTCGCAGTCGATTTCAATGAGGACTTTGATCTCCAGACGCTCTTCTTGACAGAAACGTGTGACCGCTTGAGCCGCTTCTGTGCTGTCGAGGATGATCTTTAAATCCACGCCCCGGCGAATGATGTTGGCTACTCGGTGAAGTTTTTGCGGAGCAATTCCGACCGCATAGATCATGTCGGTGACGCCGTGCGCAGCAAACTCTTCGGCTTCTTTGAGCGTAGAGACAGTGGCAGGCCCCTGAGGAGTCCAAATCTGGCGTTTGGCAACTTCCCAGCACTTACTGGTTTTCAGGTGCGGTCTTAATGTGACGCCGAGCGACTTGGCTTTGTCGCTCATTTTGGCGATATTGGCGTCCATTTTGACTTCGTCAATGATCAAAGCCGGCGTATCAATGGTGTGTAAATTCACTTGGTGTTTCCTCAAAGAAGTCTGAGGTCAAAGGGACCTGTACCGAGATATTGGTCTCGGTACAGGGATTAGTGTCGGTTAGTATTCAAACGTTCCCTTTTGAACGATTTCACCGTCACGCATCATAACGCGGTTGCGCGAGACAACCGTTGTCAGTTCCATGGCGTCGTTAAAGAGGCAGGCATTGGCGCAGCCGCCCACTTCAACCACACCTTGGCCGGGCAGGTCAAGGGCCTTACCGACGTTAGACGAAATAAAGCTGATGGCTTTTTCAATCGGCATCTTGAATTCGCCGATCAAGCGCTTCACTTCGGTGAGGTTGCCGGAGACGCCGCCCACGCCCAAGCCGATCATTTCGCCCTTGTCGTTAAAGCGCGGCACAGAGCCGTGACCGTCGGTAGACAACGTGATGTGTGTCGGATCAACACCGGCATCCAATGCCGTCATCACGGCGATGGCGGGGTTATCAAAAGCGCAGCTTGCGCCCGTCGTAATGTCGATATAACCGCCCGCTTTGGCAAATTCCACCGCGGCGTCAAAGACGTGGCGGATACGGCCGCAGTGCGTCGGACGAATGTGCTTGATCGGGAAACCGCGGGAGACGATTTCCTTATACATATCGAAGCTGCCCGGGATATTGCCCGTGTGGATATGAAGGAATCCGGTCTTGCCGGCAATCATGCCGCCCACGCGGATTTCAGCCAAAAGGGCAAGCACTTCCTGAACGGTCGGGAAGGAGGAGCGATGGTCACCCAAAGCGATCTTCACCCCTAAGCATTCCGGCACCAGGAAAAGGTCTTGAGCCACAGAGCCGGACATTGTTGTCGGAGGATATCTGTAGTTGGAGGTATACATCCAGGCTGAAACGCCTTCAGACTTCAAGGCACGGACTTTAGCTAAAAGGTTTTCAATGGAGCGGGTGACAAAGTCAGTGCCGGAGACACCGACCACGCTTGTGGTACCGCAAGCGACCAGCTCAGAGAGCATGATCTCAGGCGTGCGGGTCACCGTGCCGCCTTCTCCGCCGCCGCCCGTGACGTGAATGTGTTGATCGAAAAAGCCCGGGGTCATAATTTGTCCCTTGGCGTCGATCACTTCCGTGTCAGGCAATGTGGAGGGAAGATCCTTGCCGATGGCCACAACTTTTTCTGCGACCATCAACACATCTTGCACACCGAGATCTTTCGGGGCGAAGACGTGAGCATTTTTAATCAAAAGAGCCATGAGAATACCTCTTTAAAAAACGATTAGAGGAAAATCGCCGAAGCGGCTACGTTCATGACCAAGGCCATGAGCATAACAGGAATTGTACGGCGCACGATTTCAAACGGTGTTAAGCCGGCGATACCGGACACAGCGATGATAACACCGGAGATCGGGCACATCGTACGGGCGATACCGGCAGACAATTGCACCGGAACAGCCAACACGGCGGCGTTGATACCGACGCTTGCAGCAGCTTCAGGAAGAAGCGGCGAGAAGGCAAAGAATGCGGCGTTACCGGAACCGGTCACGATCGTGGCAATCACCATAATGGCAAGCATGACGAACAGCATGACCCAGACGCCTGCGCTTTCCATGGAGGCAGCAGCGGAAATCAAAGTCGTGATGCCGCCCATCTTGTTCATACCTAAGGCAAACAATTCAGCGCAGCAGATCAAGCCGACCGTAGACGTGAAGACCTTGCCCATACCTTCAAAAATTGCTTGAGAGCGTTGGCAGGCTTCCTTGAAGCGGCGGTGTGTGATGAAGTCAACAACAAAAGCGATGAGCAAGGAAACGATGATGCCAGTTTGCAGAGAAAGCTTCACTTCGGCGTAGACCATCGGAGAGAAGATGATCAAAAGCACGAGCGGCAGCATCGGCAAAATGGCGTAAAAGGCAGGGCCGGCGCCTTCAAAAGCCTTTTCAAGATCCTTATCACTGGTCTTAGCGCCGCCCGAACCTACGAGGTTATCGCGACGGTCAAACCAGCGTTGAACCAAGAAGTGGCCGATAGCCACGGTGGCTATCACGCAAAGGGCGACCGGCAATTGATCTTGCACAAAGTACGTCACCACATCGGTTTGTAACAAGTCTGCGGCACGCATGGAGTTGGAGGACGAAGGCCCCAAATCCAGACAGCAGGTCGAGCCGATCACAGCGGCGGCCGAGGCGCGGGAAACGCCGAGCGCGACCAAAAGCGGATAGACGCTTGCCATGAGCAAAAGCCCGAGACCGACGGCGCTATTGATAAAGAGCGCCATGAATTGACCGACGACATAAGTCACAGCCAAAAGAACATACGGAGAACGGATTGCGGACAAAGATTTCACGCATAATTTAACGAGAGCCTTTGAGGCACCGATTTTGTCCATATAGAAAGAAAAACCCGCAATCAACATGATGTTTAAGCCCAATCCCGGAAGGCGGCCAGTAGTTTTTCAGCACACAGTAGGCGACCGCTGCGATCACCAACAGTGTAACGATGACACCAACCATTAAGATCTCCCAAAATGAGAAAAGAGTTACCGAATCAAATCACTCGATAAAGATTCAACGAGATTGATCTGCAACCTATTTGTCGCCTTTGCTTCACAATTGAAAAAACTTCTGCAAAAAAAATTCAATAACTAGGATAAATTGCCTATACGCATACAGGTTAAAAGTGTCAAAATGACAACGTTCAAAAGGATTTTTATGAAATATTTATTTGTTGCCCTTAACCAGCACCATCATTCGCTTGAGTAGTCTCTGGCGAATGGTTGACTTGCGCCGGAAGACGAAAAGATTCTTTCGGCGGCAACAACCAAAATCCAATCACTGAAATTGAAGATGCCTCCGAAGGAATTTTCGGAGGCTTTTTATTTCCTCCTCGTTTTTCCGGTTCTAAGGTCGATGACTAAATTCATTTAAAGGAAAAACGATGTCTGAAAATTCTCGTTTGCGCATTGCGCTTCAAAAATCAGGACGATTGTCCGAAGACTCTCTGGGGTTGCTCGAACAGGCGGGCCTCAGGGTTCGCGTCCGCGCTCAAAGACTTATAGCCATTGCTGAAAATTTCCCGGTTGAGGTTCTTCTTGTTCGTGACGATGACATTCCGGGATTGGTGATGGATGGCACTGTTGATATGGGTATTGTGGGAGAAGGAGTGCTTGAAGAGATGAAGCTCGCTCGTCAAGCCTTGGGCAATGAAGCCTCCTACACGGTCAAGAGGCGTCTCGATTTCGGCGAGTGCCGTTTAGGGATAGCAATTCCGATGGATATGCCGTGGAAGGGACCGGAAGATTTAAGAGGGCTTCGGATCGCCACTTCCTTTCCAAATCTTTTGGGACGCTGGATGCGTGAGCAAGCAGTCGATTTCAAGCCTTGTTTGCTGACGGGCTCAGTGGAAATCGCTCCGAGAGTGGGGCTTGCTGATGCGATTTGCGACCAAATTTCCACCGGCGCCACACTTGAGGCGAATGGACTCAAGGAGGTGCAAACCGTATTTCGATCGAAAGCTTGCCTTATTGAACGCACGGGTGAGTTTTCTTCCGACAAACGCTTCCTGATGGACATGCTTTTGGCCCGTATTGATGGAATTCTTGAGGCCAGGGGCTCTAAATACATAATGCTTCACGCCCCGAAGGACAAAATCGAGGAAGTGGTCAAGCTTTTGCCAGGCGCTGAACATCCGACGTTGCTTACGATGGCCGATGATGACTCCAAGATTGTGATGCATGTGGTCAGTCGAGAAACGCTTTTCTGGGAAACCATGGAAAAACTGAAAGCCCTGGGGGCAAGTTCCATTTTGGTATTGCCAATTGAAAAGATGCTTAAGTAAGGAGGATGCAAAGATGTCTATTTTGAAACCGGTGATTTGGGAAAAACTTTCAGAAAAAGAGCAGTCTGAACTGTTGATGAGACCGGCTGTGCTTGCCGGGGCCGATATTGCGAAGACGGTTCAGGACATTGTGGCCGATGTGAGAGCGCGCGGTGACTCGGCTCTTCGGGATTATGCGGCTAAATTTGATAAAGCGACGCTGGACTCTATCCGTGTGGCGGATGATGCCATTGAAGAGGCCGAAGCTCGCTTGCCGCAAGAGATTAAGTCTGCGATGAGACTTGCGGTGAAAAACATTGAATCGTTTCACCGAGCTCAGAAACTATCCCCTGTGGTGGTGCAGACGATGCCGGGAGTTTTATGTCGGCAGGTGACTCACGCGATTGATTCTGTGGGGTTATATGTGCCTGGGGGTACTGCGCCGCTTTTTTCCACGGTCATGATGTTGGCAATTCCGGCCAAAATTGCCGGTTGTCGGAAAGTGATCTTGATGTCGCCGCCCACAATTGCCGATGAGATTTTGTATGCCGCCAAACTTTGCGGCGTTACTGAGATTTATCAATCGGGGGGCGCTCAAGCCATTGCCGCCATGGCCTTTGGCACGCAGTCGGTGCCGAAGGTGCTGAAAATTTTTGGACCCGGTAACGCTTTTGTGACTCAAGCCAAGCGCTTGGTGAGTGAGTGCGCCGACGGCGCCGCAATTGACATGCCCGCGGGCCCCTCGGAGGTTCTCGTTATCGCGGACTCGGGCGCCGAGCCGTCTTTTGTGGCCGCAGACCTTCTTTCTCAAGCTGAACACGGAAAAGACTCACAGGTCATTCTTTTGACGCCGGACGCTGATTTTGCCGGGAAGGTCTCTCAAGAAGTTGACAGGCAGCTGCAAACGCTTCCCCGCAAACCCATAGCGGAAGTGGCGCTATCAATGAGCCGGATCATTGTCGCGGAGGACTTGTCAACCTGCGTGGCGATTTCCAATCGTTACGCTCCCGAGCACTTAATTTTGGAAACACGCAACGCGCGGGAATTGGTGGCCGATGTGAGAAATGCGGGTTCTGTGTTTTTGGGCGATTGGTCTACGGAAAGTTGTGGCGATTATGCCTCTGGCACCAATCACGTGTTGCCGACCTACGGTTACGCAAAGACTTACAGCAGCCTGGGATTGGCGGATTTTGAACGTCGCATGACAATTCAGGAGGTTAGCGCTGAAGGCTTAGAGGCTTTGGGGCCTGCTGTGGAGAAATTGGCCGAGGCTGAAAAACTTCTCGCTCATAAGCGTGCCGCATCTGTGCGATTGGCTAAATTAAAAGGAAGGATGTTATGAATCCCTGCGACCTGGTGACTGATTTTGTCAAAACACTTGAGCCTTACGTATCCCCAATAGACTGTGAGTCTGAATCAATGATTCGGCTCAACGCCAACGAGTATCCGGTGGCGACCAAATTTGAGATGCGGTTTGATTCGCTTAATCGTTATCCTGAAGTTCAGCCTCGTGAGCTCATTCGGCGCTACGCCGATTATGCGGGAGTAAAACCCGAAGAGGTTTTGGTGACCCGGGGAGCCGATGAAGCGATCGAACTTTTGATCAGAACGTTTTGCACGCCATTTAAAGATAGTGTGATTTATCCCGCGCCGACTTACAGCATGTACTCGATCAGTGCGAAGACGAGTGGGATTAACGTCACGGAGGTGGCTCCCGGAGCTAATTTGAATTTGGATATTGAAGGGCTTTGCTCGCAAATTAAACAAAACAAAAACATAAAAATTGTCTTTTTATGTCGCCCGAACAATCCCACGGGAGAGTTGGTGAAAAGGGCTGATGTCGAAAAGCTTCTGAGGAGCGCTCAAAACTCAATTGTCGTTATCGATGAGGCTTATATCGAATTTTGTATTCAGGATTCAGTTGCCGATCTTTTATCCGTTTACCCCAATTTAGCGATTGTGCGCACGCTCTCAAAAGCGTTCTCATTGGCGGGATTGCGTTGCGGGATGATTTTGGGCAATACCGGAATTATTGAATCGGTTAAAAAGGTGATTGCGCCTTATCCGGTTGCTCAACCGGTGGCCGCGATAGCCGAGCGATCACTGTCTGAAGGGGGCGTTGCTGCCATGAGGCAGCGCGTGGAGGTGATCAAACGCAACAGGGATTATCTTGTCGCAGAACTCAAGAAGCTCAAAGCTGTCCGCAGGGTTTATCCGTCAAAGACGAATTTTGTTCTTTTTGAAGTCAAGCAAGCTTCACTTGTCTACAAGCAATTATGGCGCAGGGGGATTGCCCTAAGGGAGCCCGGGGCCTCGGAGAACACTTTACGCGTTTCTATTGGATCAATTGAGGAGTGCCGGGCTTTCATATTCAAATTCACGGCGGTTTTAAAGGAGATTGAACCGTGAAGCCGATGAAAATTTTGTTTATTGATCGGGACGGCACGCTTATCGCTGAGCCCGATGACTTTCAAGTCGACTCGTTTGAGAAGTTCCGTCTTGAACCCGACTGCATCGGGGCGCTGCAGAGATTGCGTGACGCGGGGTGGGAATTTGTGATGGTGTCTAATCAGGACGGATTGGGCAGCGACAGCTTCCCATTCAAAAATTTTGAAGGGCCTCAAAATTTGCTTCTTCAAATTTTGCAGTCGCAAGGAATTTGTTTTCGGCAGGTTCTTATTTGTCCGCATAAACCGCTAGACAACTGCGAGTGCCGGAAACCGAAAATTGGATTGGTGAAGCCCTATTTATATTCCTGTTGCTTGGATAAGGAGAAATCCTTTGTGATCGGTGATCGTTTAACAGATGTGGAGCTTGGCCGCAATATGGGGCTTAGAGCCTTTCTTTACGATAAAGAGACAATGGGATGGGGGAAAATCGCTCAGGAAATATTGGCTCTTTCCCGCGCGCGTCATTCTTTGGTTGAACGAAATACGAAAGAGACACAAATCCGTGTTTTTGTGGATCTGGACGATTTCTTCCCCAGTGAAATCAATACCGGCATTGGATTTTTCGATCACATGCTTGATCAAATTGCCACCCACGCCGGCATCGGTTTAAAAATTCAAGCTAAAGGGGATCTTCAGGTCGATGATCACCACACGATCGAAGATGTGGGGCTGGCGTTGGGGAAGGCACTCAAAAAAGCGCTGGGAGATAAAAGGGGAATCGGTCGTTTTGGGTTTGTGTTGCCGATGGACGAGTGCCTCGCGCAGTGCGCGCTGGATTTGTCCAATCGCCCCTATTTAGTCTTTGACGCTCAGTTTAAGTATCAAAAAGTCGGAGATATGTCGACGGAAATGGTTGAACACTTTTTCCGTTCACTTTCTCAAACCCTTGGTTGCACTCTGCACTTGAAAACAACCGGAGACAATGATCATCATCGGGTGGAAAGCCTTTTTAAGGTCTTTGCCCGCGCACTCAGACAGGCTCTTGAGATTAAAGGCAACGAAGTGGTTTCTTCCAAGGGGGTGCTTGAATGAAAAAAATAGTGATTTTAGATACCGGATGCTGCAATTTGACTTCGCTTCTGTCGGCCGTCAGGCGTCTTGGCATTGAACCTCTAGTGACGTCTTCGCCTTCTGAGGCGGCCGATGCCGAGCGTTTGTTTTTGCCGGGTGTCGGGACCGCATCGGCCGCCATGCGGCAATTGCAGAAAAGGGGATTGAGCGAAAGTATTTCAAGCGCCCGTTGCCCGGTTTTGGGAATTTGCCTCGGCATGCAGCTTTTAGGCGCGGAAAGCGAAGAAACGGGCGGCGTCAAAATGCTTGACGTGGTGCCGGGCAAAGTGGGCAAACTCAACGTGGGCGAACTGACTTTGCCTCACATGGGTTGGAACCGTGTGCAGGTTTGTAAAAAGGATCCTCTTTTTCGTGGACTCGATAATGTGCCGGGGGACCATTTTTATTTTGTGCACAGTTATGCCTATCCCGTTAGTGACTTCACGATCGCCGAGACGACATATGGCGAAACTTTTTCAGCCGCGATCCGTTGCAAGAACTTTTGGGGCGTGCAGTTTCACCCGGAGCGCTCGGGCGCGGCGGGCGCGAGGCTGCTGAGAAATTTCATAGAGGTGTGTGATGAGACAGTCTAGCGGCATTATCGCCTCCGTTGATCTAATCGAAGGTTCGGTCGTAAGGCTTCAGCAGGGTGACTATGAACGAAAAACCCGATATAGCGTCGATCCTTTGAAGCAACTTTTGCTCTATCAGAAAGATGGCGCTCACTGGCTTCACATTGTGGATTTGGATGGAGCACGAAATCCGTCTCATCGTCAGTGCGCATTGATAGCCGGTTTGGTTCGAGCGCTTAAAGCATCGGTGCAAGTCGGCGGAGGCGTAAGAAGTGAAGAGGATGTTCGCGCGCTGCTGAGGGCGGGTGTCGCTCGAGTGGTTGTTGGCTCTGTTGCGGTCAATGATCCGCAAATGGTCCGGGACTGGTTTAAAAAGTTTGGAGGCGAGCGTCTGGTGATTGCACTGGATTGCCGAACGGATGCCGACGGCAGGGCTTTCGTGGCAACCAACGCGTGGAAAAAATTGTCCCCGGTGACTGTTGATGAAATGATCTCAAAGTATCTGGACTGCGGTCTCAGACACGTGTTGTGCACGGATGTTGGCAAAGACGGGCTACTTAACGGCAGCAATGTGCGGCTTTATCAGACGCTTGCGCAAAAGTATCCGGACGTCTGCCTGCAGGCCTCGGGTGGCATTGGCTCTCTTGAAGATGTTCGTGCGGTGGCGCGCAGCGCAGCAGACGGCATCATCATCGGTCGGGCGTTGTTGGAGAAAAAATTTACGGTTAAGGAGGCCATCGAATGTTGGCAAAGCGCATCATCCCCTGTTTAGATGTCAAAGACGGAGTGGTGGTAAAAGGGGTGAAATTCAGAAATCATGAGGTAATGGGAGACATTTTGTCCTTGGCGAGACGCTACTGCGATGAAGGCGCCGATGAGTTGGTCTTTTATGACATTACGGCATCTTCGGACGGACGTTCCGTGTCCAAAGATTGGGTGCGTCGTGTGGCCGAGCAAATCGACATTCCTTTTGCGGTCGCCGGTGGCATCCGCAGCGTCGCAGAGGCCGCGCAGATCCTTTCAAAAGGCGCGGATAAGATTTCCGTAAATTCACCCGCTTTGGCCAATCCTTCGTTGATTACTGAATTGGCCAATGAATTTGGAGTGCAGTGCGTGGTGGTGGGCATTGACTCATGGTATGACGATGAAACCGGTGACTACTGGGTCAATCAATTTACCGGTGATGAAAATAAAACACGCCGTACGCGCTGGAAAACATTGGATTGGGTTAGGGAAGTTCAATCGCTGGGCGCGGGTGAAATCGTCTTAAACATGATGAATCAAGACGGCGTGCGTCGCGGCTACGACATTGAGCAGTTGAGAAAGGTTCGTGAAGTTTGTCGTGTGCCTCTTATCGCCTCGGGAGGAGCCGGCGCTAGGGAGCACTTTTTAGAAGCGTTTCGCGATGCGGGTGTTGATGGCGCGCTGGCGGCTTCCGTTTTTCACAAAAAGATTTTATCAATCGGCGATTTAAAAACCTGGCTTATCGACCAAGGAATTGAAATGCGCCCGGTATAAGGAGTATTTGGAAATGCTCACTAAAGAAGCTATTGAACAATTGGATTTTGAGAAAGTTGATGGGCTGCTGCCTGCCATTGTGCAAAACGCGGTTTCCGGCCGTGTGCTGATGTTGGGTTATATGAATCGGCAGGCTCTTGAGAAAACGCTGCAGACAGGACTGGTGACTTTTTGGTCACGGTCGAAAGGCAGACTTTGGACCAAGGGTGAAACCTCTGGAAATTTCCTTAACTTAGTGGATATTGGCACAGACTGTGATAATGACAGTCTTTTAATCTTGGCGCGGCCTCAGGGACCGACTTGTCACTTGGGCAGGGAAAGTTGCTTTGGTGAACTGGCACCGTCGCTTGAGTTCATAGCCAAGCTCGAACAAATTCTTTCCGATAGGAAAACGGCATCTCCGGAAAGTTCGTACACGGCTTCACTATACGCCAAGGGCACCAAGCGGATTGCCCAAAAAGTCGGAGAGGGAGACGGGGTTGCCGTCCTTGTCGGGCAGGGTGAAGTCAGGGGCTTTCATTCCGGCTTCCAGCATATCAGGTTTCTCCTTTCAAAAAGACAAAGTGATGTTCAGTGGAATGGACAGGGGAGAAGGCGTAGCCCAGGCCGTCGAAGTCCCGCAGGTCCCCGGCCTGTTCCACACCCTGCTCCGCCCTCCAGCGGACCATCTGTCCCCGGGCCATCTTGCAGGCGGTACCCTTTTCCAGCACTTTTCCGTCCTTCTCCTCGCCGAAGGTACAGGTGAGGAAGCGGACCGAGGGGGGCAGGTGGGGCTCCACCGCACGGCTGTACTCCCGGGAGGCCAGGTTGATCACCAGCCCGCCCGCCCCGTCCAGCGACCGGGCCAGCTTGTCTCCCCAAAAGTCATAGAGATCCCGGTGTCCGTCCGCCGCCAGCCGGGCCTGCATCTCCAGGCGATAGGGGGTCACCCCGTCAAAGGGGCGCAGCAGCGTCAGTTTCCACCGGAAAGCCTCCATGTTTTTGTAATATGCTTCCGGATTGGTTCGCCAGTAGGCGGGGAGAGCCCACATGATGGAGAGCGTCT
>ERZ779866.205-NODE-205-length-65816-cov-4.416402_pt1 | contig 65816 bp, 58 predicted proteins | sample MGYA00511248_ERZ779866 | MGnify/ENA primary metagenome ERZ779866 (study PRJEB29588, sample SAMEA2155758) | human gut metagenome | biome: human gut; feature: human-associated habitat; material: faeces | place: Denmark | collected 2008/2010 ... | reverse complement strand
TCTGCTGCGTACGCCTGCCGTTATGTGGCTAAGAACATTGTTGCTGCCGGTTTGGCCTCTCGCTGCCAAGTCCAGGTTTCTTATGCAATCGGTGTTGCACAGCCGATCAATGTGACTGTCCGTACTTTCGGCACCGGCAAGATTGCCGATGAAAAGATCGCCGAGTTGGTTCGCCGTCACTTTGACTTGCGCCCGCGCGGCATCATTCAAATGCTTGATATGCTCCGTCCGATCTACTCCAAGACCGCCGCTTACGGTCACTTCGGTCGTGAAGAACCGGAATTCACCTGGGAACGCACAGACAAGGCTGAATTGTTGAAGGCTGACGCTTTCTAAACAATTCTTTAATTTAAAGCGGTTATAGCCTCAACTCTTTTCGAGCTGAGGCTATTTCTTATTTAAACTCCTCAAAGATATCTTCTTTATTCAAACGTGATTTCGGTCTGCGGGCATTGCTGTCATCATCTGCCCGATAACCTAAACTCACGGCAACAACACTTCTCAATCCCCGTTCACGAAGACCTAAAATAGCATCGAGTTTTTCGTAATCAACCCCTTCCAGAGCCGTAGAATCGATTCCCATTCCTGCAGAGGCGAAAAGAACAATTCCAAGCGCAATGTAGGCTTGAGCCGTCTCCCAAGCGAGAGTGTCGGCAACCGTATGACTGTGCAGACCCACAAAATGACGACGGCCGGCATCGAGCCCCGCAATGACAGATTCTTTAGCGTATCGGCCGTCAGAAATCTCTTTATCTAAGACCTTTTTCAGATGTTCTTCGGTGATTGTCTCAGGTACCGCAAAAACAATGATGTCGCTCGCCTTTGCCACACGCTCACGATTGAAGTCCAAAAATCCTTCCAATATTTTTTCTTTCGCCTCTTTCGTGCTCACAATAATGAACTTCCACGCCTGCGCATTCACCGATGAGGGAGCCAAACGCAAAATTTCCAAAAGCTCGTTGAATTGATCCCGCGGAATTTGCTTTCCGTTGTAGTGTTTGGTGGTGTAGCGTTCACGGGCAATTTGAAGCATTTTATTTTCGGACATAACGATTTCTCCTTTTGATTTCTCCAGTTTAGAACGCTTTACTTTCCTTTTAAATGCTTCTTTCGACTATTTAAATTCACAAAAAACACTCTGAAACTCTCCCTCTGTCATTTTCTTTGACCTTTAGATATCGGAGCCATACAATCTAGAGCTTCAGAATTTTGTTTTTTGAGATAAAAAATGACAACTCGTGTATTAACAGGCATCAACACTACAGGTACTTTGCACATCGGCAATTATGTCGGTGCAATCCGACCGGCAATTCAGGCAAGCCATAAAAAAGACGTACAAAGTTTCTTTTTCATGGCCGATCTTCATGCGCTCATTAAGTGCCAAGACCCGGACCGTATCGAGCGCTCGCGTCTTCAGATTGCCGCCACGTGGCTTGCCGCGGGTCTGGATCCCGATCATGTTATTTTTTATCGCCAAAGCGATATTCCGGAAATTCCGCTCTTAAGCTGGATGCTGACCTGCGTTACAGCTAAGGGCCAAATGAACAGAGCCCACGCTTATAAGGCTGCGCTGGAAGCCAATGTGGAAAATTCTGATGATCCCGATGCCGGCATTTCCATGGGGCTTTACAGCTACCCGATTTTGATGGCAGCCGACATCCTGATGTTTAACGCTCACAAGGTTCCGGTCGGCAAAGACCAGATTCAACATTTGGAAATGGCCCGTGACGTGGCTACGCGCTTTAATTACCTTTACGCTACCGAAGATAATCCCTTCTTCGTAATGCCAGAGGCTGTGGTGGACGAAACCCACGAAGTGCTTCCCGGTCTTGACGGCCGCAAGATGAGTAAGAGCTACAACAATGTCATTCCTCTTTTTGAAGGCGGCAGCAAAGCCCTGAAGGAAGCCATTGCCGGCATCAAGACCGACTCAAAACTTCCCGGAGAACCGAAAGACCCGAAATCGACCTCTTTAACGGCCATTTATGAAGCCTTCAGCACCCCTGAAGAGTACGAACAATTCTGCAAACGCCTGCAGGAAGGTCTCGGCTGGGGAGAAGCTAAGCAAGAGCTTTTCGACAAAATTGAGACTGAGATCGGACCGATGCGCGCTAAATACGAAGAATTGATGAAGCATCCCGAACAGATCGAAGCCATTTTGCAGGAAGGCGCCCGCAAAGCTCGTGAAATTTCCGTGCCCTTTATGCAGAAAGTCCGTCAGGCCGTCGGCTTACGAAACTTTGCGCATTTTGGTGAAATGCAGCGAAAGACGGTCGAGAAGAAAAAGAGTTCTTTGCCGATTTTCAAACAATATCGTGAAAAAGACGGAAAGTTTTATTTCAAACTGACAAGCGCTTCCGGTAAGGAACTGTTGCAAAGCGTGGCTTTTGACAGCGGCAAAGACTGCGGTCATGTGGTGGCCTCTTTGAAGTGCTCGGGGCTTTGTGATGAATCGTCAGTCGTCGCTATCGTTAAAGACGGTGAAAACGTGACGGTGAAATGCGTTCAGTTGTGCCCCGGTGTCAGCCGCGAAGAAATTCAAGAAGCTTTGTGCGCAATCCGCACTGCCGAAGAAGAAAAGCGTAAAAAGAACGCTCAATAACTGATTTTGACATACGCCCACATGGGCGTATGTCTCTGTTTTTCTCAAGGAGCGCTGCGAGACTTTCCTTTTCATGAAAGCTCCCAGGCTTGAGACAAATCCTAACGGCGCTCACCTGATACAACTTCTTTTAATTGGAGACTTTTTGATGAGTACGCCTTACATCATCGCCGATATCGGCTTGGCCGATTGGGGAAGAAAAGAAATCAAAATCGCTGAAACGGAGATGCCCGGTTTGATGGCTATTCGTGAAGAATATGCTGCCGCCCAACCGTTAAAGGGAGCTCGTATTTCCGGCTCTTTGCATATGACGATTCAAACGGCCGTTTTGATTGAAACGTTGGTTGCGCTTGGCGCAGAAGTGCGCTGGGCAAGCTGCAACATTTTCTCTACGCAGGATCACGCCGCTGCCGCCATTGCTGCCGAAGGCATTCCCGTTTTTGCCGTCAAGGGTGAAACCGTAGACGATTACTGGGAGTACACCCACAGAATCATGCAGTGGGATGACGGCGGTTATTCCAACATGATTTTGGACGACGGGGGCGATGCCACGCTGCTGTTGCATTTAGGTGCTCAAGCTGAGGAAGATCACAGCGTGATTGAAACGCCGAAAAGTGATGAAGAAAAAGCGCTTTTTGCCGCCATTGACCGCCACCTCAAGGAAGATCCGCATTGGTACTCCAAGCGTATCGTTCACATCAAGGGTGTGAGCGAAGAAACCACCACCGGTGTTCATCGTCTCTATCAAATGGCAGCCAAAGGCACGCTTCGCTTCCCTGCCATGAACTTTAACGCCCCTGTCACAAAGTCCAAATTTGACACCCTCTACGGCTGCCGTGAGTCCTTGGTTGACGGCATCAAGCGCGCCACCGATGTCATGATCGCAGGCAAAGTTGCTGTGGTTGTCGGTTACGGTGATGTCGGCAAAGGCTGTGCTCAAGCCCTGCGAGCTTTGGCCGCACAGGTTTGGGTGGTTGAAGTGGATCCGATTTGTGCGCTGCAGGCGGCCATGGAAGGCTACCGTGTGGTCACAATGGATTGGGCGGCAGACAAGGCGGATATTTTCGTCACTGCTACCGGCAATATCAATGTGATCACCCATGACCACATGATTCGCATGAAAAACGAAGCCATTGTTTGCAACATCGGTCACTTTGACAGCGAAATCGATGTGGCAAGCATGCGCAAGTACCAATGGGAAAACATTAAACCCCAAGTCGATCACATCATTCTGCCCTCCGGCAATAAGATTATTTTGCTTGCAGAAGGCCGCTTAGTGAACCTGGGTTGCGCCACGGGTCACCCGAGCTACGTGATGTCGAGCTCCTTTGCCAACCAAACGCTGGCTCAGATCGAGCTTTTTACCAACACCGACAAATACCCCGTGGGTGTTTATGTATTGCCGAAGATTCTTGACGAAAAGGTCGCCCGCTTGCAGCTTAAGAACTTTAACGCTCAGCTCTCTGAACTGACCGATGAACAAGCCGCCTATATCGGTGTGCCTAAGGAAGGTCCTTATAAGAGCGACGCCTACCGTTATTGATTTTTTCTTCGGTTTCCCGATGGTAACGGCTTCACAAACGTGAGGCCGTTTTCATTAACGTAACCCGATAACGGTCGATCGTGCGCTTCATGAGGCAGACTCTGAAGCAAAAATTCTTCAGATAAGACACCGATTGTCTCAATGGCGGCATCTGCCAAAAACCTGTCATACCATCCGGCGCCGTACCCCAAACGATAACCCTCGCTGTCGATTCCCAGACAAGGCACTAATAAACAGTGCGGTGAAACATATGATAAAGAGATCGGCGCCGGCACACCGCTTTCATCTTTTTCAAGGAAATCTCCTTCATCCCACCGAACAAAGCTCATCCGACCACCACAGATACGAGGTAAAGCCAGTGTTTTAATCGTCCCTTCTTTTTTGAGCTCAATTAAAACCGGCCGCAAATCGATTTCGTTTCGTATCGGATAATAAAAACCGACAATCTCAACGGGATTCTGACGAAAATACTTTTCTACGTGCGTGCCGATACACCGGGCAGAATCTTCCCACGAACGTGCTCTTCTTGTTCTCAAAAACTTTTTTCTTAAAAAAGATTTTTCACACATGACTCAGGACCGCTATTTTTAGTTAAAGTATGCTCATGCAGTGTAAATCAATTTCTTCATCATTCCCGTTAGCACTTAAGCTTTCAGTCATGACATTGGGAGCTGTCCTTTTGTCTTTGACGAGTTTGTCCTCCTTTGCTTCAAACTCGGTCGATATCAATAAACTGCTGAAAACCGATCAGCCCCAAACCAATACGGCGGTAATTTCCTTTTTAGACAAAAGCGATAACGAAGAAAAGCTTCAATTCTTTCGGGAAGCTTTTGAAAAACAGAAACTTCACCTTTTTGAAAATCCGGATCAATATTTCGATGAGAGCTATCCCCTCAAAAACTATGTGAAAGCATGGTCTTTAACCGCTCAACTCAAAAAAGATCCTGAAAACAAAACCCTGCAAAAAGATATTCAGACATTTATTGCCGAGCACAAAAATGAGTTTGTCGCCGAACGACTCAAAGGTGACAGACTTTTAATCATGGCGCCTATTTGGGAGGAAAACAAGCAGTGGAAGCAATTCACTGCCGCTCGTTCCTCACTTCAATGGAATCGCTCGGATCCCAGCATTGTTTGCTGGAATCTTCTGCATCGTTTAAACAATCAAAAAACGATCACAAAATCGCAGGCAACCGACATTCTGGACGTGATCAATGCTCAACGATACAAAGGCAACGGGGTTTGCAGAAAGGTATCGGATAAACTTATCGAAAAAGCCCCTTCGACAGCCTTTACGCGCTTAGTTATTTTGATTCAACAGGGAAGAATTGCCGAAGGACGCCATGTGCTTAACACACTTGTAAAGAAAAAGCGCTTGCCGGCCTCTGCATCCAAACTGGCCTACAACAATCCCTCCAGATGGTACCGAACGCATCGCAATAAGCTTTCAAAACAAAATAAACATGTTCGTCTTATCGCCGCTTATCGACTTACCTCTGTGAACTTTGACTGGGCAATTCGAGTAGCCGAATCTCTGCAGGGACGATTAAACAAACAGGAAAAAGCAGCGCTTTGGGGACGGTTGGGATACATTGCAGCCATCGGTCACAAACCCGATGCGCTTAAATGGTATTCAAAGGGAGGAGCTGCTGTTTGCACGGGACCTTACAGTGCATTGACCACGGATTGTCTGGAGTGGCGTGCCAGAGCCGCACTAAGAGAAAAAAATTGGAAGACTCTCTCTCATTACATTGCCTCTATGCCTGCTTCCTTAGCCAGTAAGGATGTATGGAGATACTGGCAAGGGCGCGCATTGTACGAAAGCGGACAAACGGAAGCCGCCCGCAAGTCCTGGCAGCGTATCACAACCGTGAGGACCTTCTACGGTAAGCTCGCGGCCGAAGCGCTTGGCAAATCCTTTTACTACTCGGGCAATGAAACGGTTGAAGCCGGTCCTGATACCGTCAAATCCATGGGAGAAAACCCCGGTTTGTTGCGAGCCAAAGCCTTTTATGAGGCGGGAATGTTCTATGAGGGTAACCTTGAATGGCAATGGGCAACAAGAACCATGAATCCCGCCCGACTGCTTGCCGCTTCTCAGTGGGGTGAAAAACACTTGCTGCTGCACAGAGCCATCAACACTGCCATCAAAGTAGCCGAGCATTACCCTGTTGAGCATGAATTGCTTTATCCGCACCCCTTTAAGGATCAAATCGAAAAGTTTTCCGAAAAGGCGGACATTGACAGCAATTGGGTGTACGGACTAATCCGACAGGAATCCCGCTTTATTGCTGCGGCGCAGTCTCATGTCGGTGCCAACGGTCTGATGCAGATCATGCCCGCTACCGCCAAATGGATTGCCAAGGAATTGGAGATTGAAGATTTCGAACCTGAAAGTATCTATGAAATCAATACCAATATTTACTTCGGTACAACTTATCTGAGATCGCTGCTCAATCGCCTGGATAACAATATGATTTTAGCGACCGCGGGTTATAACGCCGGACCAAACCGTGCAAGCCGCTGGCAGCAGGCATTGCCTCAATTAACTGAAGGGGCCATTTTCGTGGAAACCATTCCCTTCACAGAAACGCGTAATTACGTGCAAAATGTAATGGCCAACACTGTCGAATATGCGCACAGCGAAGGAAAGACAATCCCTTCGTTCCGAAATTGGCTCGGAAATATTGACCCCGAGGTACAAACCAGTACTGAAGAAAAAATTTAACGATGCATGTTTATCTCGTAGGCGGCTATGTCCGTGATTTGTATTTAACACGTGAGCTCGGTTACCCGGCAAATGAGGGTGACCGTGATTGGGTTGTGGTCGGCAGCAGCCCTGAGGAGATGATCAGTAAAGGTTACAAACCGGTCGGAAAGGATTTCCCTGTTTTTTTACACCCGAAAACCCACGAAGAGTACGCATTGGCGCGAACCGAGCGAAAAATTGCACCGGGTTATCACGGCTTTGTTTTCCAAGCCGGCAAAGACATTACTCTCGAAGAGGATCTGAAACGTCGGGACCTGACGATTAACGCCATGGCTCTTGACGGCGACATATTGATTGATCCCAACAATGGTCTCAACGATATCCGAGGAAAAATTCTCAGACACGTTTCTGAAGCCTTTAAAGAAGATCCTGTTCGTATTTTGCGCATTGCGCGGTTCAGTGCCAAATTACCTGAATTCACCATTGCCCCGGAAACGTTCGAGCTGCTTAAAACTATGGTTCAAAACGGTGAGGCCGATAGCCTTGTCGCGGAACGTGTTTTTCTGGAGATGCGAAAAACTTTCAGGGAAAAAACTCCCTCTCGATTTATCACTGTTTTGCAAAGCTGTGGACTGTGGCAGAGATTTTTTAAAAATTTCTCTATTAATTCCTCTGTTCTCTCGGTATTAGACGAAAATCATGATCTGGCGGAATGCGAAAAATTTGCACTGCTCACTCACAGTGAAAATGATTCCGAGCGAATCAGAGACTTTCTCTCTACATTGAAACCTCCTGCCGAAATCGCCGACATTGTTTTTCTGTGGAATAGAGTCAAAGACTGCTTTGCCAATTCTGATGCCCAAAGTTTATTGTCCCAGATTGAAGTGTGCGATGCGGTCAGAAGACCGAACAGATTCAGAAGTGTCTTAAACGTTGCGCGCGCAATCTACCGAATCGATATTACGCTATGGCTCAAAGCCAATGAGTGCGTTAAATCGGTAAATTCCGCTAAAATCGCCGCCTCCTGTCCTGACAAATCTGCAATCGGTCAGGCTTTGCACCAAGCACGACTGAAAGCCATTGAGGAATTATTTTGATATGCCCTGGTATTGTGATCCGCAACTGAAAAATTGCCGACACATCGTCATTAAAGACGTTGAACGCAATATGATGATCGGAGCCTACGATCATGAGAAGCAGGCCCCGCAACCCGTTGTCATCAATGTAGAGCTTTTTGTCCGCACTGCCGATGAGGGCGATCAGCTGGAAAATGCCTACAACTATGACGAAGTGATCGAAGCAATCGATAAGGTGCTGGAACAGGGACATATCTGCCTGCAGGAAACGCTTGTCGATAGCCTTGCTCAGCAACTTCTCAACAATCCGCTGGTTCAGGCTGTTGTGGTTCGCAGTGAAAAGACCAAAGCTTACCCTGATGTTAAAAGCGCCTCAGTCGAAATTTTTAGGGTATGCCATGACTGAAAAAATCATCCCCATCATTGAAGATCGAGAAATTCTCATAGAAGACGATATCCAAGAGAGCGTTTCGGAGAACAAAAAACCCAAAAAATCCGTCGCTGAAAAAAAGAACGAAAAACGGATCATGCGTCTGGCGGGTAAAGCCATTGCCGAATTCGGCATGATTGAGGGAGGCGACAAGGTAATGGTCTGTATGTCCGGGGGCAAAGACAGCTATGTGCTGCTCGATGTGCTGATGAAACTTCAAAAAAGGGCTCCCGTTCCTTTTGAACTAATTGCTGTCAACGTGGATCAGCACCTGCCTAATTTCCCCAAAGATGTGATCCCGAATTATCTAAAAAAAATCGGCGTGCCTTACCACATTGAAGATCAAGACACCTGGTCGATTGTTCAGCGTGTGATTCCGGAAGGACGCAATGTCTGCTCTGTCTGCTCACGTCTTCGCAGGGGAATTATTTATCGGGTTGCCAAGGAATTGGGCGTAACGAAGATTGCCCTCGGCCACCATATGGATGACATCGTGAGCACTTTGCTTTTGAACATGTTCTATGGCGGCAGACTTAAAGGCATGCCGCCTATTCTCAGAAGCGATGACGGACAAAACGTCATCATACGACCTCTGGCTTACGTACGAGAGTACGAGATTGAGCGTTGGATCAAATACAGGGACTATCCCATTATTTCCAAAGAAATCTGCAGAAAAATTGAAAATAAAAAACGGGCAGAAATCAAAGCCCTGATGCGGCAATGGGATCAAATGTACGACAGCCGCATCTACAACATCTTAATGAGCATGACGCGGGTTGCGCCCTCGCACCTGATGGACAAATCCCTCTACGATTTCAAGGCACTGATTCCTGATGCGTTGAGAAAAGACTCAGACGATGATTAGCCTGAGCTTTTTTCAGACAATAGCCAACGATACACTTCATCGCGGCTGCAGCCGATAATCTTTGCTGCGGCCGCAGCGGCTTTAGAAGCTGGCATCGTACCCGCCAGCGCCCTGAGCCACTGTTTATCTTTTTCACTCAAGTCAAACGTATCTGTTTGCGCAGCAACATCAACCAAAATCACATACTCCCCTCTGGGCTCATGCGCCTGAGTCCAATCTGAGAGTTTTGCGGCAGACAAAACAGAAAATGTTTCAAACTTTTTGGTCAACTCTCGGGCCACAACCACACGTCTTTCAGGTTGAGCCAGCTGAGCCAAATCCATTAAAACGTCTTTGATACGGTGCGGCGCTTCGTACAAAACAAAACTTTCTTTTTGTCCCAATAAGGTGCGAAGCGCTTCGTGCCTTGCTTTGGGTTGCGGCGGTAAAAAACCGACAAAGTGAAATCCTGCCGGCTCGAGCCCTGCCGCTGACAATGCGGTCACCACAGCACTGGCTCCCGGGATCGGTACGACACGGAATCCGGCCTTGAGCACCTCGCGAACAAGTCTGGCCCCGGGATCCGAGACGGCAGGCGTCCCGGCGTCGGTCACCATCGCTACTTTTTCGCCCTTTTTCAGGCGTTCAATTATCATATTGGACTGAGCAATTTCATTGTGTTCGCGAACACTTACCGTCGGCACAGAAATGGAAAAACGCTCTAAAAGTTTTTTGGTCTCGCGCGTATCTTCCGCGGCTATCACATCCGCACCGGCTAAAACCCATAAGGCCCTGAGTGTGATATCGGCGGCGTTTCCGATCGGCAAACCCACAATGTAGAGGGTTGAATTCGGAAATGTTTGGGTATCGAGACCGGCCAACTGCATTAGCAATTGTTCTGACCATTGATTGGATGTGGATTGCATCGTGAGTACTCGTTCATTTGTTCGTATTCTTTGTGTGGCTATTTTAGCGAGCTTTGGTTCACTAAGTTCTGCTCAGCAAGCAGTTTCCTTTGCGGTTTCCGATACCGCTGTTGTTCCTGAAGAAAATAAAATCAAAGTTGCTGTTCTGATGCCCCGTACTGACAGTCCGTTAACGGTTTTTGCCAATTCCATCGTCAACGGCATTCGCGCGGAAAATTCTCAGCAGATGACTCCTTACGAAATCATTTTGCTGCCGAGGAAAAACGGACAAAATGCGCTCTCACATCTTCAAGACGCCGCTTTAATGGGTGCATCCGTGGCAATTGGCCCGATCAGCAGGGACGACGTCAATGAGGTCTCGTCTTTATCGTTCTTGCCCTTGCCCGTTGTGTCGCTTAATTTACCTTATGATGGCGTTGCCTCCCCCGAGCTTTTGATGAACTTCTCTCTGTCTCAGGAAGAGGAAGCCAAACAAATTGTGGCTATCGCACTCAAAAGCCTGACACCGCGCGAAGACGGAACAATGCCCAATGTGGCCATCTTTGAAGCCGATTCGTCTTTGGAGCATCGCATTGCCGACACTTTTGCGCGTGAACTTCTTGCCGCCAATATTCCTTTTACACGCCAAACGCTCACCGAAGAGCTGATGGCTCAGCCGAAGTTCTACACCATTGACGACAGCGCAATTCCCAAACCTGAATTGGAAGAATTACCGGATCCCTACGAAGATGCGTATGCTTATCAGCGAATCAAACTTCGCAATGAACGCAAGATGGCTCAGTACAGAGCTCAACTCGAGTTTCAGGAAGCCCCCTACCAGGCGGCATTCTTAGCCATGGATGCGCGAACTGCCGCTCTCGTTAAACCGCGCCTTCCTCGAACAAGCCGTGCATGGGGAACCAGCATGATCAATCCGGGCAGCGCCCAACAAAATGCGGCAGCCTCTTTTGCCTATGATTTGCAAAATATCGGTTTTGTCGACTCGCCGTTTCTTGTTCGCCACAATGACGCAGACTTTAAAGCAAGCTTTGGTGTCACCCCACCCGCTTCAATGCTTGAGCGCCGACTTTTCGCATTTGGCGTTGACGCCTATCGTCTGGCCTGTATTTGGATGAAGTGGCAGCCGCAAATTCACATGGACGCCACAACGGGAACTTTGTCTTTTAACCAACAGGTGACCGCCGACGTCGTTCGTGTTGCCGAACCTGCAACTGTGATCAACGGTAAAGTGCAAAGCGCAACGATTGAGCAATTAATCCGACCTTTACAACGCCCGTAGACCAGCCATGACAACGTTATTGACCCTTCAGGACGCCGAGCTTGCCTTTGGCGATCAGCCTCTCTTGGACCGCGCCAATCTCACCGTTATGGATGGTGAAAGAATCGGCGTGATCGGACGCAACGGTACCGGGAAGAGTTCTCTTTTGCGAATTATTGCGGGCATTGACAAGCTCGATGACGGCTCCAAAACGGTCATGGACGGCCTGGGCATTGCCTACGTGGAGCAAGAGCCCTATTTACCTGAGGCCGCAACACTCAAAGAGTCACTGTTGTTGCGAGGACGACTGGAAGATGAACCTGACGAACAGCTCAAATGGCGTCAAATTGCCCGCCTCGATGAATATCTTCATCGCTTCGGTTTGGATTCCGAACGCACTCTGTCGGGGGCTTCCGGCGGCGAAAGAAAACGCGCAGCATTAGCACTGGCCTTTACCCTTGGCAAAGATCTTCTGCTTCTCGATGAACCGACCAATCACCTTGACATTGATGCCATTCTCATTCTGGAAGAGCTCATCAAAAGCGAGTACCGCGGCTCAAAATCACTGATGGTCATCACCCATGATCGCGCATTTTTAGATGCAGTCAGTACACGAATCATTGAATTGGATCGGGGTGTCCTGAGAAGTTACCCGGGCAATTTCAAAGCCTACGAAGACAGAAAAGAGCAGGAACTTGCCGCAGAAGATATCGCCCGAAGAAAATTCGATAAATTCTGGACGCAGGAAGAGGTATGGATTCGTAAAGGAATCGAAGCCAGAAGAACACGAAACGAGGGGCGCGTCAGACGACTGGAGCGCCTGCGTGAGGAGCGCGCTGCACGCAGGGATCGTTTGGGACAAATCAATCTCAATATCGATGCCGGCATGAAAAGCGGCAAGATAGTCGCAGAGCTCGATAAAGTCAGTTTGGCTTTCGGCGACAAAGTTATCGTTAAAGATCTGGACTTTAAACTGTTGCGCGGCGACCGCTTGGGTCTGGTCGGTCATAACGGCGTTGGGAAAAGTACTCTGATTTCCCTCATTCTCGGTAAAAGAGAACCTGATGCCGGCACGGTTAAATTGGGCACAAATCTGCAAATTGCGTACTTTGATCAATTGCGCGCGCAGCTCGATCCCAACAAAACGGTAGCCGAGACCATCTCACCGGGCAGTGAGTGGATTGAAGTGGGCGGCACCAAGAAGCATGTTATGGCGTACCTTGGAGATTTTCTCTTTCCTCCGAGACGAGCCAATGTCCCTGTTTCCAATCTGTCGGGGGGCGAGCGTAATCGTTTACTATTGGCGAGACTTTTTGCACTTCCTGCCAACCTCCTGGTATTGGACGAACCGACCAATGACCTGGATATTGATTCGTTGGAACTTTTGGAACAAACACTTCAAACTTATCCCGGCACCCTGATTCTGGTTAGCCACGACCGCCGTTTTCTTGACAATGTCGTCACCGAGGTACTCGCTCCGGAAGGCAACGGGCTGTGGAGAGAATACGTCGGCGGTTACTCCGACTGGGAGCATTACCGCCCCAAAACCGAACCTGAACCAAAGAAAACCGAAAGTGTTGAGAAACCGGTTGCCAAACGCGTAAAACCGGTTCAAATCAAGCTGACTTATAAAGAAAATAAAGAACTGGAAACGTTGCCTGAACGCCTGATAATGCTGGAATCCGAGCGTGATGATTTACTTGCCGAGATGAATTCGGGCGACTTTTACACCAAACATGATGCTCAGAGCATTAAGGATCACACTGAGCGACTTCAGAATTTAGAGAATGAAATCAGTCAGGGTTATCAGCGCTGGGAAGAGCTGGAAAATAAAAAAGCGCTCAGTCAAGCTAACAAATAGGATCCATTCTCATTTAATAAAACTATCGAAATTTATTTTTCGATAGTTTTTTTTCTATATAAGACTTAGTATTTATTGAAAACTATCAAATAGATCCTTATCATTCCCGATTAAACAATAACGATTATCATTTGCAATAATGATTTTCTACGCAATTTATCAATAAAGGGCGGCCAATGCAGCTAAAAAGCCAACATAAATCCTTCGAATCTTCTCAACGTGCCATGATGGGCGGTCACGCTTCAGCTCTCGAAGACATGGTGAATTTTGAAGCAGAAATTACTGACAATCCCTTAAAAAATGCCTTTCGCGGTAAAGCCACCGTCCATACTCACATTCCCGGTCAAGTCTATATGGGCGACGAAGCCATTTCAGTAATTAAGAATCAATACGAAAATAAAAGACAAGGAACAAGTCTTGCCTATATCCACGTCCCGTTTTGTGAAACCCGTTGTTTATATTGCCTCTTTTATCAAAATCCCCTTCGCCCTGAATCTAGCCGCCACTACACAAATCTTTTGATCAAAGAACTTCAGCTCTGGAGTGATTTCGCGGCTCAGAAAAACGAGCCTGTCCATGCCGTTTACTTCGGAGGCGGCACACCGACCGCGCTCGACCCCAATGATCTCTACCGATTAATCACAGCTGTCAGAACTTACCTGCCGTTAGCCAATGATTGTGAAATCACGCTCGAAGGCCGCATTCACCACTTCCCGGAAGAAAAGATGGAGGCTGCTTTTAAAGCAGGCGTCAACCGCGTCTCTTTAGGTGTACAGACTTTTAACACCAATGTACGTCAAACGATGCGCCGAGTTGATGATCGAGACACAATGATTCGGGCAATCGAAAAACTTGCCTCATTTAATCAGGCCAGTATTGTCTGCGATCTTATTTACGGCTTCCCCTATCAGGACATGACTGTTTGGGAAGACGATGTTAAGACTGCCATCACGCTACCGCTCGACGGAGTGGATTGTTATCAGCTGAATGTTTTTGAAAAGTCTCCCCTCGGTAAATTCATTGCCAACGGCAAACTTCCCGCCGGAGCCGATCAGGAACAGCGAGCCGAAATGTTTGCCCGCTCCGTTGAGCTCTTAACTCAAGCGCAATGGTGCCGTTTATCGAATAACCACTGGTGTCAAACATTCCGCGAAAGAAACATCTACAACCGTTTCGGAAAAAGCGCCGCTGACTGCCTGGCCTTCGGTAGCGGCGCAGGCGGTAAGCTCAACGGCTACAGCTTCATGATTGAACGAAAGTATGACGAATGGGCTAAAAAAATTGAGGAAGGTATCAAGCCAATTGCTTTTGCCAGTGCCCCGAACGCCCACTGGCACGCTCTTCGCACGATTTCCTCAGAAATGGAACTGGGCCGCATCAATATGCGCAGACTCAGTGATTCTTTTTCCTTACCTCTGGAAGCTCTGAGCCGAGATGTTTTTGACCAATGGACAAAAGCCGACCTCGTTACACCGGTAGGCGAGTGGATAGTTCAAACCGTAGCCGGTCAATTCTGGCACACCACTATGGCCCAGCTGTTGGTCAACGTATTGGGCAAACGGCTCAATCAAACGAAGTAAAGATTTTTCAACCCACAGAGAAAAGCTAATAACTGTTTCTCTACTGACTACGATGACAAAAAGTCTCTCTTTTAAGAAATCCAACCTCGCTTTAGCCGTAGCGCTTTCTCTTCCCGTAATCAGCGCTCAAGCTGCCGATAGCTATAAAGCTCAGGATGTTGTTGTGACGGCTTCTCGCGTTGAGCAACAACTCGCTGACGTCAATATGAGTGTGTCGGTTATTACAAGTGAAGATATCGCCGAAATGTCAGGGGCAAAAACCATTGCGGACTTATTGGAAAGCAAGGTTCCTGGTATTCAAGTAAAGAATGATGGTGGGCAAGGCATTGACCGTATCAAAATTCGCGGCGAGGATGCTTTCAGAACTCTTGTCATGATTGATGGACAGAGAATTTCCGAGCAGAAATCCATGTCCGGTGTACCACTTCTTATTGACCCCTCACAAGTTGAACGGATTGAAGTAATTCGTGGTCCTGCCTCTGTTCTGTATGGTTCAGATGCCATTGGCGGAGCTATCAACATCATTACTAAAAAAGGCGGAGCAGATGCTTTTGGAGCTACGGTATCCGCAGGCATAGATACTGCATCTAGTGGTAAGGAACTATCTGGTTCTATCTACGGCGCTGCCAATGGTTGGAAATATCGTTTTGGTGGAGCAATTCGTGATGCAGATAACATTGATACCCCTGTTGGTGAAATGCCCCATACGGAATTCAATTCCAAAGCTGCCAATGCTTTCCTTTCCTATGACATCGATCCCAATAAGACCATCGGTCTATCCTTAAGTCACTTCGATTTAGACTTCATGTCTGGAGCTACTTCTTATGCTCCCGAGGATTTTTTTGTCGATGTTCCTGAATGGCAACGTACTAGAGGAAGCCTTTTCGGTGAGTTTAAAAACCTAACCGAAAACCTTGCACGTTTACGTATTGATGCCTCGTACGAAAAAAACCACAAGTTAATGGAAAATTTTGTTAAACAAGACAAAATCGTTACTCCCATGGGTACAACGTCAATGTTGATGGATAATTTTGCCGACAATGACCTGTACACAACCTCAGCATCAATTCAATCAGATTGGATTCTTGGGCAAAATCATTACTTAATCACAGGCTACGAATTCTCGTACGATGATCTTGACGCTGGCAGCCAAACTTTCGGACATACTCCCGATGTGACTTTTGTTCCAGGTCAAGGGCTCGTCATGGGCACCGCCCCGTATGAAAAAATTCAAAAATTTAGCGGCTCACAAACCCGTCATTCCTTGTTTGCCTCAATGGAAAGCACGGTTTTAGATGAATTCATCCTCAATTATGGCGTTCGATACACATGGGTGGACAGTGATATGGATATCAACACCACTCACAGCCTCAACGTCGATGGTATTGAAGTCGGGAAAAATAGTTATGACTCCAGTGATGGGAAAGCTATTTTTAATTTCGGTGTGACTTATAAGGGTTTTGACAATCTGACTTTACGTGCCAATTGGTCACAAGGTTATCGAACTCCGCTTTTGCAAGAATTATTTATTGATACCTCTATGGGAGGAGAATTAACTTACGCCAACCCGGATCTGAAACCAGAGACTTCGGATAACTTCGAAATTGGTGCTAGGTATACAAACGGAATCTTGACTGTTGACAGCTCCATTTTCTACAGCCAAGCAGATGATTACATTACAACAATTGCTATTGGAGAAAACCTCAATAAATATACAAACATGGGAGAAGCGGAAACCATCGGTCTTGAATTAGACACTAGCGTAAAAATTGGGGACTTTGAACCATACACAGTTCTGACCTTGATGCATCGAGAATACAAAGAGAATGGCATCAAATCTAGTAAATCCGGCACACCTAAAGTGATGGCTCGTTATGGCGTTCGATATCAAAACGAATATAACAGTCTTTTGTTCAAATTTGATGCCTACGCAGTGAGTCAAACCAAGACTGAATCTTGGGACTTCCAAAAAGATCAGCTTAACGAAGACGGATCTTTCGGTGGTTTCACCACTCTCAACCTAACGGGCGGGGTGTCATTCGGTCCTAAGAACGCTTATAGCCTCGACGTGGGTCTCTATAACCTCACCGATAAGCTCTATCAAACCAGTGATGCAATTTATGAACCTGGCAGGTACTTCGCAATGAAGATTAATGCTACCTTCTAAATCTCCTGGTAAGTGATGAAAATGACCGTTAAAACGGCCCATTGGAAATCTCAAGAACTCGTCATGATCGGCGTTTTTGCCGCCGCCATCAAGCTATCCTCTCTCCTGATAGCCTTGGCGGGCGGCGGCATGAACCCGGTCACACTCATGCTCAAAAATCTTGTGTTCACCACTCTGCTGATCGTTCTTTTGGCCAAAGTCAGAAAAAGCGGAACGCTTTTGCTCTTTACCGCAGTATCAATGATCGTGAGTGTTCTTTTGATGGGAGGAAGCATTACGCTGCTGCCCGCCGCACTTGTCGGCGCCTTGGCTGCAGAATTGGCTGTTTGGCTCACAGGAGGCTTTAAACACACGTGGTCGACATACGTGGGGGTTGCCGTCTATGACCTTGCCACAAAACTTTTTTCTGTCGCCGTCTCCTACCTCATGATGCGGGAAACACCGGCTTTGGTACTGTCTGTACTGCCCATTATTTTCATCGGTTACACAGGCTGCCTTCTCGGCCTTTTCACGGGCTACCGGGCATTAAAAGAACTGCGTCACGCCGGTATCGTCAGGAGTTAATCATGAATCACTCAGTCCTGACGAAAATCGATGCACGCACAAAGTTACTGCTCACTCTTTTGGGAGCCATTTCAACAATCGCCTACTCAAGTCTAGCGGCTCAACTGACGCTTTTTGCTCTGAGTCTTCTGATGGCTTTACTGATTAAGCGACCTACCCTGGTTTTTGTTTTGTATCTGCTCATGGCCTTGATGATGGGATTGGCAATCGGCTGCACGGCTGTGATCACTTTCTTTATCCCTGCTTTGGGTGAAATGACCGTGCAAAACCTACTGATTCCCTTTTTGCGCGGCCTAACCATGATGAACCTGGTCATGGGACTGGCGCTTTCAACAAAAATTGAAAACATCATGGCTGCGCTTTCTCAGCTGCACCTGCCCTTTGTCATTACGCTACCGTCCACGGTCATGATTCGCTTCATTCCCACCTTCGCGCATGATGTTTCCCAGGTTTGGGAGACTCTCAAAATCAGAGGCTGGCAGTTGAATTTCACGATGCTTTGTAGCCGTCCGCTTTTGTGCGCAAGACTTATTTTCACGCCCATATTATTTCGAGCACTCAAAAGCAGCGAAGCGCTCGGAGTTGCCGCAGAGTTAAAAGGTCTGGACAGAGGTTTGGGTAACTGCGCAACTCGAGCCTTTTCCTCTGAAGAAAAACTCACCAAGCGAGATTGGGCTGCCTTAGGGATGGGGATTTTTACTGTACTTTTGGCGCTGGCTGCGGAAATTTATTTGGGCGATTGGGGTATTGACCCCAATGCCGTTCGATTGCCTTGATAGCGGGAAAAATCATGATTACCTTTGACAATGTTTCCTACCGCTATCCGTTTCAGACCGACTGGGCTGTCAAAAATTTGAATTTGACTGTCTCACCCGGTGAGGTCGTCTTGGTCACAGGTGTTTCGGGCTGCGGAAAAACCACGCTGATGCGTCTTGCCAACGGTCTCTGCCCGCACTACTACGCAGGCGAAATGACGGGTTGTGTCACAGTTTTCGGCAATGAGACAAGTGCAGCATCGATTTTCTGATATTTCCGACAAAGTCGGCACTCTGTTTCAGGATCCGGAAGATCAATTTTTTGCCCTCAATGTGCGTGATGAAATGGGATTTGCGCTCAAAGTTGCGGGGGCTGATACGACTTTTGTTCGTGATCGAATCAACACCGTTGCCAAGCGTCTTCACATTGAGAAGCTTTTGTCTCACTCCATTTCCGCCCTCTCAGAGGGACAAAAGCAACGCGTGGCTTTAGGTGAAATTTTGGTCTCTGAACCGCAGGCTCTTATCCTGGACGAGCCCTCGGCTAACTTGGATCCGGAAGCTACCGAGCGGCTCGCTCAGGAACTTTTACGGCTAAAACAACTGGGATTTGCCATCCTGGTGGTCGATCACCGTCTGCACTGGCTCAACGGCGTTGCCGATGAAGTCATCGTGATGCAACACGGTGAAATCAAAGAAAAAGGGACTTTCGAAATTCTGAAAAATCAGGCACTTCGTCAGAAATACGGTCTTCGTGAAGCATATGTGCCTGACGTTCGCGAGACACTGCCCGAAATTGACCCTGAAAACCCTATTTTGATGACAGAAGACCTGACCTTTGATTATGAGAAGGCCAATCGTCACTCCAAGTTGGCGAAATTCAAACAGCTTTTCAAAGGCACGCCTTCCGAACACAAAGAGCTGTTGCTTAAAAATATTCATTTCAAAATCGGTCGCGGCATTACTGCGCTGATCGGCGAAAACGGCAGCGGAAAAACGACGCTTGCTCGCCTGATTACCGGACTGAATGTCGGTACGGGATCGCTTTATCTCAACGGAATAAAAACCTCTACCGCAACGCTGCTCAAACACACAGGACTTGTACTTCAAAACGCTGATCATCAATTGCAGATGCGAAGTGTGAGCGAAGAAATCAAAGCCTGCCTTTTTGCTGCGCACCGAAACCAACAAACCGACGAAATCGTCAACGAACTGCTCGAGACGTTTTCTCTGAAAGAGTTAGCCGATCGCCACCCTCAATCACTGTCAGGAGGTCAAAAACAACGACTTGTGATTGCGTGCGCATTAGCAAAGGATCCGGCCATTCTCATTTTGGATGAGCCCACCAGCGGTTTAGATGGCGCCAACATGAAACGTGTGGCAGATGCCCTGAGGGCACAAGCCGATCAAGGCAAAGCCGTTTTACTAATCACTCATGATCTGGAGCTTCTTGCTTTATGCGCAAACCAGGCTCTCAGAATGAATTCACTCAAAAAAGAAAGATTGATCAATTACGGAGAATAGCAATGAATAAAAAAGAGAAAATCCAAGAATTAATGAACGCGAAAAAACCTGTCACTTTGGGTTTGATTGCTAAGGAACTCGACTGCACTGATTTGGAAGCTGCTCAAGCGTTGCCAGGAGAAGTCTGTTCTTTTGTCAAGGATATCGCCTTGTTTGATGACTTATGGGCTCAAATGAGTCAATGGGAAAAAGTGACTCTTTTTATCATTCACGAAGGCCACGTCTTTGAAATTCAATCCAAGCTTTCTGCCGGCAAGCGAGCAATGGGCTACTACAACATTTTGTCCAAAGACGCAGTCATCGGCGGTCATCTCAATGCCGATTCATTAGAAACAGCCGCTTTTATCTCTATGCCTTTTATGGGACGTGAGTCTCATTACGTCGCGTTTTTCGGAAAAGACAAAAAACTGAACTTTTGCGTCTATGTCGGTCGTGAAAACCACCAACTCATCGAATCGGTTAAAGACGGTTTTATGAAAGCAAAGGCTCAGTTCTGCTAAAGAAATAGGATTCACACTATGTCTGCTCTCATCATTATCAGTTCTATTACGGGAAATACTTGGAAGGTCGGCGAAGCACTCCATCGGGCTTATCCGAGCACCTCGCTTAAGCGCACCACGGATGTACTCAAATGCACCGAACTTCTTGATCAGCACAATGAAGTGATCATCGGATTTTGGTGCGACAAGGGCGGGCTGCCGCCCGACCTCGCTCAATTGCTGCCTTATATCCGAAATAAGTCCCTCGGCATCTTTGCCACGATGGGCGGCAATCCGCAAAGTGAACGTGCAAGAGATTGGTTTAAACGCCAGTGCGATGCAATCGTAGGTTCAGAACACGGCAATCGCTTGGAGGCAACATTCCTGTGTCAAGGCAAGATCAACCCCGCGCTCATTGAGCAAATGAAAAAAATGCCAGGCTACAAAGAAACTCCGGAATCCGTTGCCCGCCGAGAAGAAGCTGCCAAGCACCCCAATGATGAGGACTACCGCACGGCCGCAGAAGCTTTTGGTGAGCTTTTGGCATAAAGGGTGAGATCATGGAAAATCTGCAGTCTTTGTATACCTTAATAGGACCCGCCGGGGTTGCGCTTATTTTTGTTGCGTTGTACGCCCTGTACGTTTCGGTTTGGCTTATCGCATACCTCAATCGCGTATGGAAAAACTTTCGACGAGATTTTCTGGATTTGGAAAGCGGTAAAGATCGTTGCCTGAGAAATATTGATCCCGGTACGGCCAATCCTCTTATTCGAATTATTTATGACATTGTGGCCACCCACGCCTCTCACTCCGACGACATACGCGCCGAAGTCGCCTACCTTTTTCACCGAACCTTCAAACGTGTAAGTAACGGCCTTGTTTGGTTAAAACTCATCAGTGTCATTTCCCCGCTGCTCGGTCTGTTGGGAACGGTATTCGGTATGGTGGAAGTCTTTAAAACACTCTCCTTCACCGAAGTACCGTCAACGGAATTGTTGGCTGCCGGTATTTGGCAGGCGTTGATTACAACCGTGATGGGGTTGTGCATCGCCATTCCCGTGTTAATGGTCTACTACGGCTTGATGCTGAAATTCAGAGGTTTTCACATCGAAGCGGTGGAACACAGTTACCGCGCACTGGAAATCATGAACCGTATTCGTTCGAAAAAGAACACCAATGCGGTCAACGACGATGAGGAACATTGAAAATGAGCATTTTCGTCCCTCCGGGTCTTTCCCCCATTGATGATGATCCGCAAATTGATTTGACGCCTTTAATTGACTGTCTGTTCATGCTCATCATTTTCTTTGTAGTCACGATGAGTTTTTCCAAACCGGTATTGGAAATCATCCTGCCGGAAAGTGAAACCGCAGAAGTCAAACGCGCAGACAGACAGATCAGCGTTAACGTTCGTGCAGACGGTTCTTATTGGATGAATAACCGCTCGGTCACTTTGACTGAGGTTGAAGCCGCGCTCGTGGCCTCTTCCAATGCCATTTTGAATATTCACATGGACGGAAAAGCCGCCTTTGACTCCTTTGTCCCTCTGGTCGATTTAGCCAAAGAGAAAAATAACGGTCGTTTTGTGATCAGCACGCAGGCCAAACAATGACAGTTGTCAAACATATTGCTTATGACAGCACGAAACCCGGTCCAGACGACCGTCATGCGAGTTTCACTGCCAGACTTCTGACGACAGTGACAGTGACAAGTCTGTTCATACTGGCCTTTTTGCAATTTTCCGACCCGCTTGCCATACCCCAAAAGGCCAGTGTCGAACGAGAACCGGTTAAGCCGATTGAAAATGTTGAGACACCCCTCAAAAAAGAACCTCGTTGGGTCATTATGACTGTGCCTAGCAGTGCTTGGAAAATTCACCTGCAGGAACCGCCCCCGGTGATTGACAAAGTCAAAGAGGAAAAGCCGCTCGACGTCAAACCGAAGGATCCTCCGAAGCCCCAAAAAAAACCGGTTCAACCGCCCAGAAAAGCAGTTACCAAGAGTGTGGGCAGTGCCAAACAGGCTCCTGTTACAAACGGAGCGGGGCAAAACAATAACGACATGTCCAATGCCTTGATGCAAATCGTTCAGGTTATTGAACAGCATAAACGATACCCAAAACGCGCTCGAGATATCGGGCTGGAAGGACAAACCGTTCTGATCGTCACCATTGATGACTCAGGCTTTGTCACAGATTACCGGCTGCGAGACGGCGGCAATGCGCTTTTCAGGCGAGCGACTTTATCCGCAGCGCAGCATTTGCAAGGGTTAAAGACTCAAGCACAAAAAGCGGCTTCGCTGGAAATTCCTGTTCGATACGAAATAGATTAACGGTATGAATTCAAACATTATTGATATCGAGAACCTGCATAAAACGTACGCCAACGGTTTTGAAGCGCTTAAAGGTATCTCTTTGCAAATCCGCGAGGGTGCGTTTTTCGGTCTATTGGGACCGAATGGGGCCGGCAAGTCCACCTTAATCAATTCATTGGTCGGACTGGTTAAACCAACGGAAGGCAGAATCCGAATTGCCGGATTCGACATTGAGAAAAATCGCTCTGAAGCACTGATGAATATCGGTGTAGTTGCTCAAGAACTTCTCTGCGATCCCTTTTTAACCGTCTACGAAATGCTTCAATTTCAAAGCGGCTACTATGGGCTGAGAAAGAACTCAGCGTGGATTGAAGAGATCATTGTGAATTTGGGTCTGAGCGACAAAATGCAGACACCATGCCGACTGCTCTCCGGCGGAATGAAAAGACGCGTGATGGTTGCTCAGGCCCTGGTTCACAAACCTCCGGTTATCGTACTTGACGAGCCCACGGCGGGTGTTGACGTGCAATTGAGAAATCAATTGTGGCAATTCATTGAAAAATTGCACCGCAAGGGGCACACCATTGTACTGACAACACACTATTTGGAAGAGGCTCAAAATCTTTGCTCTGAAATTGCCATTATCAATCACGGACAAATTGTCACCTCAGGTCAAACCGAGCGTCTGCTTGATGCTGTTGAACAAAACACAGTCCGATTTCGATTAGTGAAAGGTGAACTGCCCCTGGGTTTGCGCGCCCGAATTCTTCATTGCGAAGCGCAGAGCTTCGTCATGGGATTTTATGATGCAAAAGATCTAACCAATATCCTGGGTGATCTGCAAAGTAACGGCTGCGAAATTGAAAATCTTCAAACTTCAAGGGCTTCCCTGGAAGATCTCTTTATCAAAGTAACTCAATCTCATTAAAAATGTCAGTTTATCCTCAATCATTTTCGCCCGTAGAGGCCTTTTACACTCTGCTTGGAAAGGAAATCATCCGATTTAAAAAGGTGGCTTTTCATACCGTTGCCGCTCCCGTGCTGTCATCGTTACTCTACCTGATTGTGTTCGGCGCAGCTTTGCAGGACAGAGTGCCGACCGGTTCATCATTTTCTTATCTGGATTTTCTCGTTCCGGGTTTGGTAATCATGGCTATTTTGCAGAATGCATTTGCCAACAGTTCCTCTTCTTTTGTGCAATCGAAAATATCGGGTACTCTGACTTTTTTATTGGTTACCCCGCTAAGCAATGTTGCAATCGCCACCGCTTACACGCTTTCAGCAACATTGCGCGGACTTGTCGTAGGGGTATGCGTATGGACCGGAACCGCTTTCTGGATTACGCCGACAATCACTTCCCTTATTTGGATTCTTACTTTCGGATTTTTAGGAGCTTTTGTGATGGGGGCGCTGGGGTTAATTACTGCCATTTGGGCAGACCGTTATGAGCAAATGGGGGTTATTCAGACGTTTTTCATTATGCCGCTCACCTTTTTATCCGGTGTCTTTTATTCCTGTGATACGCTTGCCTCTCCCTGGCGGGAACTCATTGCCTTCAATCCTCTTTATTACCTGATTGACGGCTTCAGAGGAGGTTTTTTAGGGTATTTTGAGACAAATCCTGTAATCAGCGCATCAGCCGGACTGCTCGCTTGCAGTGTCTTTTTTGCGCTTGCCGTTTGGTTATTGAAGATCGGATACAAAATTAAAAACTGAAAAAAGACAGTCACTTCGGCATCACTAAAAGTGCCACTTTCAGCTTAAAATAGGCGGGTTAGAGAATAATCACTTGTTGTTTTGAGGTAAACCGTGGCCATAGATTCCGCTGAAATTCGCTTTGAAGCGTTAAGTCAGTTAAAAACCTTGGATCAATTCATCCCTGCCCGCGCAAAAATTGCGCCTCATACTGAAGCCTTGAGGCAATTTGATCGTCGAACCAACACGTGGGAACGTGTTTCTTACCGAGACCTGGATGAACGTATTCAGCAATGGAGAAAAGCTTTTTGCAAAATGGGGCTCAAGCATGGTGATCGTGTCGCCATCTTACTTCCAAACGGGGTCGATGCCGTTTGCTGCGATCAGGCCGTTCTTGCCAACGGTCTTGTGCCGGTTCCTCTTCATGCTATTGATACGGCAGGATCAAGCGCCTTTATCATCGCAGACAGCCAGGCCACTGTTTTGGTGACTAACCGTCAAAACCGCTGGGATTCCATTTACCTCACTCATACGGTAATGCCCTATCTGAAAGGTGTGATTTTTACCGATGAATCATCTCCCGAATCCAGACAAGACGGGGTCAATCACTGGGATTTGGAAAGCTGGCTTGCTACCGGTCATGATGTTACCGAATTACCGCAAGGCCCCTCTGAAGACGACCTTGCCGCCATTGTTTATACGTCAGGAACAACAGGAAAACCCAAAGGCGTCATGCTCACGCACAAAAATGTGGTCAGCAATGTCATCAATACCCTCAAAACGGTATACCCCAAACCCGGTGATGTTTTCTTATCTTTTTTACCGGTCTCGCATACCTTTGAGCGAATGGCAGGCTACTACCTTGCGCTCGGCATGGGCTGCACCATTGTCTATACACGCTCCATCCAGCAGTTAGCGGAAGATTTTCGCATTGTGCGTCCGAATGTCATTATCTCGGTGCCTCGCATTTACGAAAGAATCTTTGCCAAGGTTCAGGCAAAGCTCGCCCGAGAATCCAAGTTTGTCCGATTCTTATTTAATTGGGCGGTTGAAGTCGGCTGGAGACGCTTTTGCGCTCATTACAGACTGCCTACACAACAAGGCACACTGTCAGTTTTAGATCCGATCGTATGGCCGATTCTTGAGCGATTGGTATCCAAAACATTATTGAATCAATTCGGCGGACAACTGCGTATCGCCATCAGCGGCGGTGCCGCTATGAACCCCAAAGTAGCTAAGGCGTTTTGCGGCTTAGGTCTGCCGATTATTCAAGGCTATGGAATGACCGAGTCAAGCCCCATCATTGCCGGTAATTCCCTCACCTATAACCATCCGAGTACCGTCGGCAAACCCCTGCCTGAGACACAAGTTCGTCTTGGTGAAGACAACGAAATCCAAGTCAAATCTCCCTCTGTAATGAAGGGCTATTGGAATCGTCCTCAAGCCTCTCGGGAAGCTTTCACCGATGACGGCTGGCTCAAAACAGGTGACGTGGGAGAATTTGATCGGGAAGGTTTCTTAAAGATCGTCGGCCGTATTAAAGAAATCATCGTCACAAGCACCGGAGAAAAGGTTCCGCCTGCCGATTTGGAACTGGCCATCGAAATTGATCCGCTTTTTGATCAAGCCTTCGTGATTGGTGAAAACCGCCCCTTCATTTCTTCGATCGTGGTTCTCAACAAAGAAGAATGGAAGAAGTTGGCATCGACCCTGGATTTGGATCCCAATGATCCCGAAAGCCTCATTGCCACAGTAACCCGCAATGCGGTCCTCAAGCGCATCAAAGCCGCTGCCAAGGGCTTTCCGCAATACGCCCTTCCAAGAAATGTGTGTATGACGCTAGAGCCCTGGACCATTGAAAACGGACTGATCACGCCGACATTAAAACTGAAGCGTAAGGCCTTAAGTGAGAAATTTGCTCCGCAAATTCAAACACTTTACGCCGGTCATCGTTAAAATATCAGCCTTTATTCAAGTACCTTAAAAGAGAATCATGGCAGAACACGACAAATTATTAGCGGATTGGATGATCGGCTTAACCGATCGCATCATGAAGTACTACATTGACCGAGAGCTCAATGTCGAACCGATTATCTTGGACCGACATCCCGAACCGCAAGACGGTCATCAGTACATGATGTACGCACACATTCCGTTCTGCCATACGCTGTGCTCGTACTGCACTTTTCATCGCTTCATTTTCAAAGAGTACAAGGCCCGCGAATATTTTGTGAATCTGCGAAAAGAAATGCAGATGGCCAGAGACATGGGCTACGACTTTACCTCCATGTATATCGGAGGCGGTACCACGACCATCCTTGAAGATGAGCTGATCAAAACAATTGAACTCGCCAGAAAGCTCTTTCCGTCCATGAAAGAAGTGTCCTGTGAGACGGACCCTGCGCACTTGGCCACGGAAAGTTTTCGTAATCTGAAGGGACTCGTCGACAGAATGTCTGTCGGCGTGCAAAGCTTCGACGACAACATTTTGAAGATGATTGACCGCTATGAAAAATTCGGCAGCGGTGAACAGATCTTCGAACGAATCCAAGCCGCTCAAGAGCTATTCCCGATCATGAATGTTGACATGATCTTTGGTTTTAGGGGGCAAACTGAGGAAATTCTGCAGCGTGACGTTGATTTGCTCATGAAACTCAACCCTCGCCAAATCACCACTTATCCGTTGATGGTTACAACGCAAACCAAGGCGAGCGTAAGAAATACGATTGCGGCACCGACAGCTGACTTGGCCGCTCAATACCGAATCATTCTGGACACCTTGGGTAAAAACTACAACCAATTAACATCGTGGACTTTCGGCCGTTCTCACGATGAGGGATTTGACGAATACGTGGTTGACCACGATGAGTACCTGGGCTTAGGTTCCGGTGCATTCAGCTTCCTGGGCGACTCGCTGTACGTCAACACATTCAGCCTTCGTCGTTATAACGAACGCATCAGCCAGGGGAAAATGGGTGTTGAGCGCAGAAAGCGTTTTGATAAACACGCCATTTTGCAATACCGTCTGCTCTTAGGTCTCTTTGCCGCCCGCTTGTCCAGAAAGTATTTCCGTGACGTTCACGGGGTCGATCTTGACCGAGCCTTGTTTAAAGAAATGTTGGGGCTGAAACTGGCAGGCGCCATTAAAGACAATCCTGCCGATCCCGATAATCTTATCGTAACCGATGCCGGTAAATTCTTAGGATTGGTCATGATGAAGGCTTTCTACTCCGGCATGGACAATGTCCGTGCAGAGTTACGCAAACCCCTGTCAGCCATTGATATGTAGCATCAGAGCTACCTCTTTTGAGGTAGCTCTTTTTAGCCTAATTTTTTCTTATTTTGGTTAATATTTCTTTATAGTTCCACAGTCACCAGAAGACTTACCGGGACCAAGGTGTGTCTTTGGTGATAGGAATTGTACGTACAATCCCTGAGTTTCAAGAAAACCTGTGCACAAGGCACTTGTGACTTAGAGATTCTATTTTCAGTAAATCTTGGGAGAGATTTAAACATGTCCAAAACGATTATGGTCAATACGTTTACTCCGCCGCCCAACGCGCACGGAGAAAACGGACCTGAATACGTTGGCAACCTCCGTCGCGGTGAATTGCGCGGTGTGATCAAGATCAACAAGGATAACTGTGTTGGTTGCGATACGTGCCGTAAAGTTTGCCCGGTGCACGCCATCTCCGGTGGTCTGGGTGTTGTCCACTCCATCCGTGAAGACGCCTGCTTGTCTTGCGGCCAATGCTTGATCGCCTGCCCCTTCAATGCGATCGAACAAATGAGCTTTGTTGACGAAGTCATGAAGATGCTTGACGATCCCAACAAACTCGTTGTTGCCCACCCGTCTCCTGCTGTCCGCGTTTCTGTCGGTGAAGAATTCGGCGCCAAGGCCGGTGAATTGGTTACCGAACAGTTCGTTAACGCATTGGAAAAGGCCGGTTTCGTTACCTATGACGTGAACCAATCGGCTGACCAAACCATTATGGAAGAAGGGTTTGAATTCATTAACAAGATCCGTTACTGGGTCTTGGGCGAACGCGGTCCCGAATTGGAAGAAGCCGCCAAGCACCCCTTCCCGCATTTCACGAGCTGCTGCCCTGCTTGGGTGAAGAACGTTGAAACCTTCCACCCGGGTCTCATCCCCCACCTGTCTACGGCTAAGAGCCCGATTCAAATGGGTGGTCCGGTTGCCAAGACTTGGGCTGCCGAATATGTTTGGAAGAAGGATCCGCGTGACATCTACGTGGTCGCAGTAACGCCCTGCACGGCCAAGATCTTTGAAGCCGCTCGTCCGGAAATGAACGCAGCCTGGCATCATCTGGTTGAAACGGGTCGCATTCCTGCCGATACTCCGTCCTTCCAAGACGTTGATGCTGTCGTCACGGCTCGCGAAATCGCTGAAATCTTCCGCCGCAAGGGTATCAACCCCTTGGAATTGCCGAAGACCCGCGAACGCAGCACGATGGAAGTCTATACCGGTGCCGGTACGATTTTCGGTGCCTCCGGTGGTGTGATGGAAGCTGCCTTGCGCACGGCCTATTTCGTGTTGGCCGGCGAAGAATTGAAGAACCCCGACATCAAGATCGTTCGCGGTCATACCGATGCCGTGGTGGAAGCCACTATCCCTGTGCCCATCAAGAAGTTGGGCGGCAAGGTCTTTGAAGTCCGTGTCTGTGTTGTTAACGGCGCTTTGCAAGGTCTTGAAACGGTCTTGCGCCGTATCAAGGAAGACAAGAACCGCTATCACTTCATCGAAGTGATGAACTGCCCCGGCGGCTGTGTCCACGGGGGCGGTCAACCGGTTCGCACCGACAGCGCCACGTGGCTTAACCCCACGTTGCCGGTTCCCGTGCAAATCTAATTGGATGGAGACAATAAATGCGCAAGTATGAATATACCGAACGCCAAACCGTTGCAATGCTCGGTCGCCGCGGCTTCCTGAAGGTCGTCGGTGTGACCGCCTTAGCAATCGGTGTCACCGGTTACGCCGTTGTTGACCTCATCCAACGTCGTTCCGATGTGATCAAGGCTCGTCAAGCCGGTTTGTACCGTGATGACAAGATTTGCCAGGAAAACGGTCTGACCTGTTCTCACCAGAACAAGTCCGTGCTGCGTTTCTACGCTGACATGCGTACGCAACCGGCTACCGGCGAATTGGCTCACCACCTTTTACACACCCACTACTATCCGCGCACTCAATTGGCGGCTATGGGAGGTAAATAATGGCTGAACGAATTTTACGTTTCCACCCCGCAGACAAAATCTTCCACGCTGTCAACGCGGTGACGTGGTTTGCTTTGCTTTTCACCGGTGCTGCAGTGTATTTCTGCAACCTCTCCGATGAAACGGCTAATAACTTGATGATCTGGCACATCTGGATTGCTGTGGTCTACACCTTTAACCTGATCGGTTACCTGGTGTTCGCGCCGCATCGTTTTGCTGCGACGCTCAATGCCTTGTTGACCTGGGACATGGATACGATCAAGTGGTTCCGCAACTTCGGCGGTTACCCGCGTCGTTTCTTCAAGATCCCGTTCGGTCCGGTGGAAGTTCCGCCCCAAGGTCGCTACAACGGCGGCCAAAAGATGAGCTACCTCATTTTCTTCTTCATGATGTACGGTCTTGCCGTCACCGGTTGGATGCTCTTTTACTTCGCTCCGGCGATTCCGAAAGGCGCTTTCTGGTGGATGTACATGTTCCATGTTTGGGGTTCCATCATCTGCTCGTTGATGGTCGTGGGCGCTCACATCCCGTTGGCTCTGCTCTCTTGGGAACACTTCAAGGGCATCTGGGGTCCGGGCGAAGGCACGATCTCTTACGAAGCTGCCGAACACCACTCTCCGAAGTGGCTTGAAAAAGACGTTATTCGTACGAACCTCGAAAAGTAATTTGTACGAAAGTATCGCCCTGATACTCGTCTGAATAAAAAGGGATTCGCTATCATTAGCGAGTCCCTTTTATCGTATGTAAGGAATCTTTCATTATGGCAACCAGTCGCATGGAAACACCGAAGGGCCTTCGGCTGCACTTCGGCTTATTCGGAAAACGCAATGCAGGAAAGTCCTCCCTGATTAATGCACTGGCCAATCAAAATATCTCTATAGTCAGCAGCGTTGCGGGCACCACAACGGACCCGGTTGAAAAAGCCTTTGAACTCTCCCCAATCGGACCTGTGGTTTTCATGGATACGGCAGGCATCGATGATGTCGGCGACCTGGGCGCTGCCCGTGTGCAAAAAAGTCTTTCCGTCCTTGAGTGGATGGATATCGCTATTGTTGTCTGCGAAGCGAAAACATGGGGAGAGCACGAAGAAAACATTCTGAGAAAAACCAAACTCAATGGCACACCAACCATTGTTGTTTTCAATAAAACCGACTTGCAGGCTCCTTCAGAAACTCAAGTACAAGATCTTCGTGCCCGGGGCTATAAAGTCGTTCAAACCAGTGCGGCCAATCGTGAAGGCATCGCAGAACTGCGTGATGCCATCATTGCCACAGTACTGGAACAAACGGAACCTGATCGTCCGCTCATGGGTGAATTAGCCAAAGCCGGTGACACTGTCATATTGGTCACTCCTATTGATACAGGAGCGCCGAAAGGGCGATTGATTTTGCCCCAAGTGCAGGCCATTCGCGAACTGCTCGATGCCGGTGCCAAATGCATGGTCATTAAAGAAGACCGGATTACCGAAACTCTCAATGAACTCAAGGATCCGCCTCAATTGGTGGTTACCGACAGCCAAGTGGTTTTGCGTGTTGTTAAGGAAGTCCCCGAGCCGATTCCCGTCACGACGTTTTCCATTCAAATGGCGTATTCCAAAAGCGATTTATTGGAAATGGCAATCGGTGCGGCCACTCTGACCAAGTTAAAACCCGGCGATCGAGTATTAATTGCGGAAACTTGCTCTCATCATCCGTTAAAAGACGACATCGGACGGGTAAAAATCCCTAATTGGTTAAAAAAGAACTTTGGCGACTTAAATATCGAAATTGCTGTCGGAAAAGATTTCCCAACAGATTTAACGCCTTACAAGGTGATTATTCAATGCGGCGGCTGCATCGTGACTCGCCGACACATGCTTGCACGTCTTCGTCAGGCAAAGGCTCAGGGAGTGCCGATGACCAATTACGGCGTAACCATTTCTTTGTTGCAAGGCGTATTGCCTCGAGTATTAGCCTGTCATCCTGACGCCAAGGCAGCCTTTGACAAAGCGTTAAGTGCCCTTTAAGGATTTCCAGCATGAAAAGCATCACTGACATTGTTAAACAAACTGAATTCAGCGATGAAGACATCATTCGCCTGTTAAGCATTACCGATTTACAAGAAGCAGAAATTCTGAGAAAGGCGGCTTATGACCGTGCTACTCAAGTGGTCGGCAACGATGTTTATTACCGCGGATTGATCGAGTTTTCCAACATCTGCACACTGGATTGTCGGTATTGCGGCATCAGAAAATCCAATCACGATGTCCCTCGATATGAACTCGACAAAGAAACGATTGTCGAGGCTGCTCTTTGGGCTGCGCACAACCACTACGGATCCATTTGTCTGCAATCGGGCGAACGGCGCGATCCTAAATTTATTGCGTTTGTCACCGATGTTTTAAAGACTATCCATGAAAAAACCGTCAGCAGTGATCTGCCCAACGGTTTAGGCATTACTCTCTCGCTTGGAGAGCAGACTTATGAAGTCTATAAACAATGGGCATTGGCTAGCGGCAATCCCGTCGGTTTGCGCTACTTGTTGCGCTTTGAGACTTCTAACCCCAAGCTTTTTGATCACCTGCACTGTGCCCCCGGCAGAGAAAAGGGACTTCAGAGACGCTTTCAAGCCCTTGAAGATTTAAAACGGGCAGGTTATCAGGTCGGCTCCGGCGTCATGATCGGCATCCCCGGTCAAACGCTCGAAGACCTTTGTCAGGACATCAGAACATTCCAAAAACTCGATTTGGACATGATTGGAATGGGCCCCTACATCACGAGTGAAGGTGCAGACATGCTCAACGAGGGGATGATGGAAGAGAAGGCTTTAATGCGTCTTTCGCTTAACATGATTGCCGTGACTCGCCTGGTGATTCCGGATATCAACATCGCCGCCGCAACGGCTTTACACGCTCTGGAAGAAAACGGCCGAGAAAAAGGCATCTTGCATGGCTGTAACGTCATCATGCCAAACATCACTCCGCGAGTTGTCAGAAAGAACTATCAGCTCTATGCGAATAAACCTTTTATCGAGCAGGAGCCGAGCGATACAAACCATTACCTGCAAAAAAGCATTCAAACCACCGGTCGTGAGGTGGCTTTGAATGTTTTAGGCAGCTCAAGACACTGGAAAGAGCGAACCGGGCAATAAATCCTTTCTCTATATTGTCGATCGGCCGCTAAAAGCGGCCGATCGTACATCATCTTCTAAGAAAAACTCTGATTTTTCTCTCTGGTTGTATGGAACTGAACTTGAGGCCAGTGCTTTTGAGTGGTCTGTAAGTTATAGATGGAGGTGGCCAAATAGACCAAATTCCCATCAGCATCTCGAGCCAATCGTGACGCCTGTTCATCCATAAACTGTTTTTGTGTCAGCTCATCAGGAAACGACAGCCATCGCGCAGTCGAGACATCAGTATTTTCGTACAATGCATCGACTTTGTATTCAGTTGCCAAACGTTGAGCCACAATTTCAAATTGCAAAAAGCCCACAGCACCCAGGAAAAGATGACCGAGGTCATTTTCAAAAACCTGAATAGCCCCTTCTTCTCCCAGTTCTTTGAGACCCTTATGAAGCTGCTTGGCTTTAAAAGGATCCTTCGGTCGGGCAGAACGGAAAAGTTCCGGCGCAAAATAGGGAATACCGGTAAAGCCAAGCATTTCTCCTTCAGTGAGGGTATCGCCAATATGAAGCTGCCCGTGGTTATAGATCCCGATGATATCGCCCGCTACGGCATCGGTCATTGTCACCCGATCATTTGCCATAAAGGTTAAGGCATTGGGGATTTTCATTTCCCGATCTTCTCGCAAGTGCTTCACCTTCATTCCGGGTGTGTAACGACCGGAACATACACGGAAGAAAGCGATGCGGTCACGATGCTTCGGATCCATATTGGCTTGGATCTTGAAGACAAATCCGGTGAAAGGCTTTTCGGTCGGTTCAACCATCCGAACTCCGCCGTTCCGGGGCTGCGGCTCCGGAGCCCACTGCACCAAAGCCTCCAACACATCCTTGACGCCGAAATTATTCACGCCTGAACCAAAGAACACCGGACTTTGCTCGCCGGCCAGGAACTTTTTAATATCAAAAGGATTGCTCACCCCCTTAATGAGTTCAATACTTTCCCGGACATAGCCCATTTCCATCGGAAAGAGTTCATCGAGCCGGGGGTTATCCAATCCTTCGATTAATTCTTCGTTGCCGGATAAGCGGTCTTCACCGGGCGCGAAACGCACCAAATGATCTTTAGTCAAAGAAAAAACACCGCGGAAAGTTTTGCCCATGCCGATCGGCCAAGTAATGGGGACACACTCCAACTTCAAAATATCTTCAATTTCACTGAGCAGATCAATCGGATCACGAACTTCACGGTCCATCTTGTTGATGAACGTGATAATCGGGGTATTGCGCAAGCGGCACACTTCCAGCAATTTGATTGTCTGCGCTTCAACACCCTTGGCTGCATCGATCACCATCACGGCAGCATCCACGGCTGTCAACACGCGATAGGTATCTTCTGAGAAGTCCTCGTGCCCCGGTGTATCCAGCAAATTAATGACGTGACCATCGTACTCGAACTGCATCACCGAACTGGTCACGGAAATACCGCGCTGCTGTTCAACTTCCATCCAGTCACTTGTGGCATGGCGCGCAGCCTTTCTTCCTTTGACCGCGCCGGCCATCTGAATGGCTCCGCCGAAAAGCAAGAGCTTTTCCGTCAATGTAGTTTTACCCGCGTCAGGGTGAGCAATAATGGCGAAGGTACGACGCTTTTTTACATCCCTTGCCAGTTGAGTGTCTAAAGAGGCCATTTTTTAAAAATTATTTCGACAATTCAATATCTAAAGTCAACAATTAGGTGGGGTATTGTACCGTATTTGATTATTTTTCCCTTTACCGAAGACGCTCGAGTTAAAATGCTCAAAACGTATTACGGAGTACCAAAATGAGCTATTTTCCCGAGTGGAAATTGAAAAAAGAGGGCATTATCGCACCCGATGAACGGCTTCCAACCGGACAGACCTTGGCGCTGGGTATCCAGCACGTTGTTGCCATGTTCGGTTCCACCATTCTCGCTCCTTTGCTGATGGGCTTTGACCCCAACGTTGCCATTTTAATGAGCGGCATCGGTACATTGATCTTTTTCTTCATTGTCGGCGGTCATGTGCCGAGTTACTTGGGATCGAGCTTTGCTTTTATCGGCGTGGTTATTGCCGCGACCGGTTACAGCGCCGGCAGCGGCTTAAATGCCAATATCGGCGTGGCCTTGGGCGGGATTATCGCCTGCGGTTTAATTTATGCCATTGTCGGCTTGATTGTAATGTCAACCGGTGTGAAATGGATTGAAAAACTCATGCCGCCGGTCGTTACCGGTGCCGTGGTTGCGGTCATCGGCCTGAATTTGGCACCTACAGCCTGTAAAAGTGTCGGAGACGGTACCTTTAACGCCTGCATTGCCATTATCACGATGGTTTGCGTGGGTGCTGTAGCTGTCTACACACGAGGCCTTATTCAAAAGCTTTTGATTTTGGTTGGCATCGCTTTAAGCTATGTCATCTATTTCGTGTTGGCCAATGTGTTGGGTATGGGACCTGCCATTGATTTTTCGATTATTGCCAATGCCGCTTGGTTCGGATTGCCGCAATTTTCCAGTCCGACATTTGATTTCAACGCCATTTTGCTCATCACTCCGGTTGTCATCATCCTGATCGGCGAAAATTTGGGACACGTCAAAGCTGTGACAGCCATGACCGGCAGAAACCTGGACCCGTACATGGGACGAGCTTTTTTGGGCGACGGTCTGGCAACCATGTTTGCTGCCAGCTTCGGCGGTACCGGCGTTACTACATACGGTGAAAACATCGGTGTGATGGCTGCCACGCGCGTTTATTCCACCTTGATTTTCGTTGTAGCGGCCTGCTTTGCCATTGTTTTGGGATTTTCTCCGAAATTCGGTGCCATTATTCAAACGATTCCTCAGCCTCTGTTGGGTGGGGTTTCGATTGTTGTCTTCGGTCTCATTGCCGTGGCCGGCGCCCGAATCTGGGTGGTCAATCAAGTTGATTTCGGCAATAACCGCAATCTGATCGTTGCCGCCGTCACATTGATTTTAGGGGCAGGCGACTTCACGATTAACATTGCCGGCTTTACGCTTGGAGGCATCGGCACAGCCACCTTCGGTGCGATATTGCTCAATGCATTAATGAATCAGGGTAGCGCCAGAGAGGGAGAACCTTTGATCGAACGATGAGTTAATTTTTCCGAGAAATCCCGGTTCACAAACAATGAACCGGGATTCTTTTTTGGTACGGATTAAAGATCAATCCGTACCGTCCTTAACAACCGTTAGGCGCGCTTTTCGAGCACAGGTTTGGTGACACCGTCAACGCCAACCAGCACAAGGCTTGTCAGCATTGCCAATTGAGGACCCTGATAGGCGTCCACCGGTTCATACCATTCCTTGACGTTATGGTTGAAACCTTCTTTGCCGCCGCCACCCAGGGTCGTTGCGGGAACGCCCTTATTGACGGCCACGTTATGGTCAGTCGAGGCAAAAGCGTAGGAATAAAGCGGAATGCCGAGAGCCGCCATGGCACCGCGAGCCGCCTGCAAGACGCTCACTTCGTCCTTCTGACCGCCGCCCGGACGATGACCGATCAGTTCAAGCGTGAGTTTGACACCGTCTTCATCCTTATAGCCCCAACGAGCGTTTTCATCCTTAGCCGCTTGTTCAAAGATCGGCAGGATACGGGCTTCCAATTCGTCTAATTCCTTAGCACCGGCGCTGCGCATATCCAATTCCATTTCCACGTGAGCGGCGATGGAATTAACCGTTGTACCACCCTTGATCGTACCGCACGTGAAAGTCGTCTTGGGATCACTGACTGTTTGCAGGTCAGCGATCTTACCAATAGCACGGCCGATAGCATGAATGGCGCTCGGTGTACCAAAGGCATTCCAAGAGTGTCCGCCCGGACCATCAAAGTGCACGCGGTAACGCTTGGAGCCGGTAGCACCGCACAAAACGCGATTTACGTTCACACCGTCTACAGAGATGAAACCGTCGATATGAATTCCGCTCTTGTTGAAGAGGTACTTGGAACCGCGCAGATCACCATTACCTTCCTCACCAACACTGCCCACAAACAAGATATCGCCAACCGTCTCAATTTTGAATTCCTGAAGGGTGCGCAACACCTGCAAAATGGCAGCCAACCCGCGAGCATCATCACTGATACCGGGAGCTAAATAGCGATTGCCTTCGCGGCGAACCTTAACATCAGTACCGGCCGGGAAAACCGTATCCAAGTGAGCAGCCAAAACGAGCGTCGGACCGTTACCCTTACCGGCGCGGCGTGCTGTTACGTTGCCCTCTTCATCAATTGAAGCCTTCAGACCCAATTCTTCCAAACGGCGAACGAAGTCCTTGGCACGCACTTCCTCGTGGAAAGGCGGAGCTTCAACTTCCGTAATGGCGATTTGATCGGCAAGCGTTTTTTCATCATCACGCTTTACAGCCTCAATCGCAGCCTTAATGGTTTCGCAGGCCACCAACTTATCAACGGTTGCCTGTACATGAGCCAAAACCGGCGGCATTTCCATAGGCTTTGCATCCTTAGGGTTGTCCATATTCAACTCCTCAATAATGTTGAACCAACAGAAAACTGAATGTTTTCACATCCTAATGATTCTAACAGTTTCGGCTAAGCAAAATAGCCTATTTTTCATCCCTTGCAACTCATATCAACTCATCGTTTCAACTTTGCAAAAGCACTTGCCATTGCATTCATGGGAGTTGTCCTTTGAACCGAAGAAATTCTTGTTTTTGTTTGAACAGTTTTTCCTTTGCCGCTTTTCATGGACAATGAAATCCGATTACGAGCAATGTCAACATCAATGACTCGAACCTTCACTATCTGGCCGACTTTGACCACTTCACGCGGGTCCTTGACAAAGTGATCAGCAAGTTCCGACACATGAACCAGTCCGTCCTGGTGAACACCAATATCCACAAATGCGCCGAAAGCAGCCACGTTAGAAACTACGCCCTCCAATTCCATGTCCACTTTGAGGTCCGAGATATTCTCCACGCCCTCGCGAAAAACGGCCATCTTAAATTCAGGACGGGGATCGCGCCCCGGTTTTTCCAGCTCAGACAAAATATCTTTTACTGTCGGCACCCCAAATCGTTCATCTGTAAATTCCGAAGCCTTCAGTTTTCTGAGCACTTCGTGATTGCCAATCAGGGTCTGAATATCGCAGCCGGTTTTATCGATGATTCTTTTCACAACAGGATAAGCTTCAGGGTGTACAGCTGAAGCGTCCAACGGGTTGCTCCCGCCATTGATTCGCAAAAAGCCCGCTGCCTGCTCAAATGTCTTTTCTCCCAAACGGGGCACATTGAGCAAATCTTTCCTATCCTTAAAAGCGCCGTGTCCGTCTCGATAGGTCACAATGGATTGCGCAACCGATTTTGTCAGTCCCGACACTCTGGCTAACAACGCAACGCTGGCAGTATTTAAGTCAACACCTACTGCATTAACACAGTCCTCGACCACAGCATCCAGTTTTTGGGCTAAATGAACCTGGTTGACATCGTGCTGATACTGACCCACTCCAATAGCTTTGGGATCAATTTTGACCAACTCTGCCAACGGATCCTGGAGGCGTCTGGCAATCGAGACAGCACCACGGTAACTGACATCCATATCCGGGAACTCTTTAGCCGCCAATTCGCTCGCAGAATAAACACTGGCGCCCGCTTCACTGACAACCACCTTCGTTAACCCAAGACCGGGATACCGGGCAATAAGATCCGCTGCCAAGCGATCAGTTTCACGACTTGCCGTTCCATTGCCGATACTGATGAGTTTAGAGCCGTGACGTTTAGCCAAAGCGGCCAGTATCTCAATAGATTTATCCCACTCTCTTCTCGGCTCGTGAGGGTAAATCACTCCGGTATCCAAAACGCTGCCCGTCGGAGAAATCACCGCCACCTTAACACCGGTACGCAAACCGGGATCCAAACCGATAACGCCCTTCTGACCGGCGGGAGCCGCCAAAAGCAAGTCCTTGAGGTTTATACCGAAAACTTTAATAGCCTCTTCTTCTGCCCGTTGGCGAATGACTTCAAAAAGCTCACTCTCCAAATTCAGACAGATCTTCACACGCCATGTCCAGCGGCATACATCCTGCAACCATTGATCGGCCGGTCTTGATAAATCCTTAATGCCGAAATGCTCGGCAACAATAACCTGACACGGATGCGGTTTTTGATTTTCCTCTTCTTCTGTCAGAGCGATTTTCAGCGATAAAATCCCCTCCTGACGACCTCTGAAAAGGGCTAAAGCACGATGCGAAGGAATCGCTGTCAGCTCTTCATCAAAATCAAAATAATCCTTAAATTTGGCACCTTCTGTTTCTTTGCCTTCGACAAGCTCCGAAACGACAAAGCCTCTCTTTGTCAAAAAGGCCCTCAATTGAGCCAAAAGCTCCGCATCCTCACTGAATTGCTCAGCCAAAATATCCCGAGCTCCGTTCAGAGCATCCCTAGTTGTTTTAATTCCCTTTTCTTCATTTAAGAATTCTCGGGCAGCTGTTTCGGGATCCTGAGTCGGATCCTTAAACAGCAGTTCTGTCAAGGGTTCTAAACCGGCTTCTTTTGCAATTTGCGCACGCGTGCGGCGCTTGGGCTTATAAGGTAAATACAGATCCTCAATCCGCTGTTTGGTATCTGCCTGAATTAAAGCTTCTCTGAGTTCATCAGTAAGCTTGCCCTGCTGATCAATCGATTGGATCACTGTGGCTCGGCGATCCTCCATTTCACGCAAATAAACCAGTCTCTCCTGCAAAAGTCTGAGTTGAGAATCATCTAATCCCCCCGTAACTTCCTTGCGATAACGTGCAATAAACGGAACGGTGGCTCCGCCGTCTAACAAATTAACTGCCGCTTCAACCTGAGTGCAAGAGGCATGAATCTCGTTTGATAAGGTCAAAACGACCCGATTATTGGCTTCAGGAGTCAAATTCATTGGCTATTTCTTTCGTAATAAAGAGAATTAAGATAAAGGCGACAAGTTCTTTACACGTTGTCTAAAGCATTTCACCATTCCCCTGTCTTTTTCTTCGTAGGCTTTACGCCTTAAAGACAGAAAAATATCCTCGACCGGAGGCGTCTCGGAATCTTCCTCGTAAACAAAACGCAAGTATATGGTGTCATCGTCTGATGACTCAATTTTGATGGTCAAACGACTGGCAGGATAGTCCTTCGTTTGCGCAATTTCCGTCACCATGGTCGAAGAATCCGGGAAAGTAACCGTGTCCTCCACGCTCATGGGACCGAAATGCAGTACTCTGCGCAGCACATGTTGATTATTTTCAAAATCCTCAGTCACTTCCGAACTTTCAAGCGGTTCAAAATACTCATGAGGACACCGGGCATATTGTTCCAGTTGTCTGAGTAAATTTGATTCGGTGAGCTGAGAAAATAACGGATCCTTTCGACCGACTACTTCAACCCTGTGCTCGTGTACTTTAACCATGATGAGTCCCCCGATTTATCCGTTTCTCCAACCAGATGCTGTATCTCGACATAACCAAACTGGCAAAGAAATAAATCGCAGCAACAAATAAATACCCCTCAATGAAAAATTGCCTCCACTGAGGATCGCCCAGAGCCAAACGCAACGCCCCGGTCAGGTCATACATCGAAACAACCGTCACCAAGGAGGTGTCCATAAATGTGGACAAAAGACTGTTAACCAGGGCAGGAATAACCGCCACTAAGGCCTGGGGCAAAATGATGTAGAGATACACCTGCCAGGGTTTAAAGCCCAATGAAGCCGCTGCGCTAAATTGCCCCTGACTGATAGTTTGCAGCCCGCCGCGAACAGTCTCCGCCATATAAGCTGCCTGAAATAAAACGATACCGAAAGCTATGCGCCAAAAACCATCAATCGTCCATCCTTCCGGCAGCAGCAAAGGGAAAATGTAAGTTGCCACAAACAGCACAGTGATCAATGGCACTCCGCGCACAAGTTCAATATAGCTTGCCGACAGTACTCGGATCACCGGCAAAGAAGAGCGTCTTCCAATCGCTAAAATGATGCCGATCGGCGCCGAAAAAGTCATTCCGATCAGTGTCAAAATAACGGTTAACGGCAAACCGCCCCAGGCATCAGAATCAACCGGAGTCAAGCCGAAAATACCGCCGGCCAACAGGGTGAAGAAAAGAATGAAGGCAACGATCCAACCTAATGTCAGTGCCCGCAGACCCTGCTTAGTCCAAAAATACGGAATAGCTGTAGCCACCAACATAACCACAATAAGGGCAGTAGCCAGGCCGGCTCGCCATTGCTCGTCATAGGGATAGCGGCCGAAGAGAATGAGGCGCCACTTTTCAGAGACAAAACCCCAACAGGCTCCGTCAGCGGCGCGACATAAAGCCAAATCAGGCTGAGTCACCGCATTGATGACACCCCAATTCAAAAACTCTGCTGCAAACCAAAATAAAACGCCGGCGATTAATAAAGTTAAAAGACTGCGACCGGGAGAGCCGAAATAATTTTTTATCAGCGTTTGGTTTAGAGAGACTTCCATTGCACTCATAATCAGCCTCCCTTACCTTGGCGCCGCAATCAGACTCGCATTGACGCGATTCATGATAACGGCGATGACCAAATTAAGCAGCAGGTAGACCAACATAATGATCAAAATCGCTTCAAGAGCTTGTCCCATGATGACAATGGAGGTATTACCCACGCTAACAATATCCGGATAACCGATGATGACAGACAGCGATGAGTTCTTAGTCAAGTTCATATACTGACTGGCCATCGGCGGAATCACCAAACGTAATGATTGGGGCAAAATAACGTTGCTGATGGTCTGCAGACGAGTCATTCCAAGAGCGGCAGAAGCGGCCCATTGATTTGCCGGCACCGCGAGCACCCCGGCTCGAACAATTTCGGCAATTGCCGCAGAAGTAAAAGTCGTAAGCCCAACCCAAAGAGCAATAAATTCAGGCGTCGCACTGGCTCCGCCCGTCACAAGGAATCCTTCTTGATGCGGCTGACTCCAGCCGAAAAACATCCCTGCAGAAATCCAAACAATTACCGACAACACAAAACCCGCAACAACGGCATTACAACCAGCCATTAATCCTGTGAAGCGCTTTCGCAGATAAACACGGGTAAAGAAGAAAGCAATAATGCCGACAATCAAAGCCAAGAGGTTTGCTTCCCACAAATGGACCGGAACACTGAATTGCAATCCTGCCTTTGAGAGCATCGCCCAAGTTCCGAAATGGATGGGATCAAAAGAATCCGGTAAAAATTCCGTGATCACCAAATAGATGGCAAAAAGCTGAATCAAAAGCGGAATATTGCGATAAACCTCAACATGCGCAACACCCAAAAAACGCACCAAGGGATGTTGAGATAAACGCATTAAGCCGACTATGCCCCCCAAAACCGTGGCGGTAATAATTGCCAAAATCGCCACCCTCAGGGTGTTGAACATACCGGCTAAAAACATACGGCCGAAACTGTCGTTTGAGGAAACCGGAATCAGAGACTCACCAATTTCAAAACTGGCACGGTCAGAAAGAAAAGCAAAGCCCGATCGGATATCCCGAGCCTGCAGATTATCAAAAACGTTTTGAGCGAACAGATAGACAACTGCAACGACAATCGCAAAGACAATCAGTTGCCAAAACCATTCTCTGCGGCGACGGCTTGCCTCACGCTGCCGCCAAAGCCACATTTCCTATCAGCCCATTGTGATTGTCTTTTTTACTCGTTTGCATCTTAACTAAAATGGCGGTTGAGACAACCGCCATTATGTCTGTCTCACTATTGGTCAGCGAATCGGCGGAGCGTAGAGCAACCCTCCCTGAGTCCAGAGGTTATTGTTGCCTCTGGGCAGACCCAGTTTGGATTTGGGACCTAAGTTAGCCTCAAAGCTCTCACCGTAATTGCCGACTTGTTTGATGATACGGTAGCTCCAGTCCTTATCCAAACCAAGCATTTTACCCATATCTTCAGACGCGCCAACCAAACGTTGAACATCCGGTCTCATATCCGTCTTTTTCTTCTCGTCGACATTGGCCTTCGTGATTCCCAATTCTTCAGCGTTAATCATTGCAAAAATAGACCAACGCACAATCGAATACCACTCATCATCACCGCGGCGAACAGCGGGTGCTAAGGGCTCCTTGGAAATTACTTCCGGCAAAATGTCGTAGTCAGCAGGATTGGCCGAATTTGTACGAGCTCCGGCCAAGTCACTCATGTCCGTCGTATATGCTTGGCAACGGCCGGAAAAGAATGCCGCTTGAGTAGCCTCGGTTGTATCAAAAACAACCGTCTTAAATTTCATGTTGTTGGTTGTAAAAAAGTCTGCAAGGCTCTTTTCACTGGAGGTGCCGGACTGAACACAAATCGTTGCACCGTTCAATTGCTTGGCACTTTTCACATTCAAACGCTTGGGCACCATAAAACCCTGACCGTCATAATACGTGACGGCAGTAAATAAGGCTCCCGTTGTCGTATCACGGTTCATCGTCCAGGACGTATTTCGAGCCAATACATCAATTTCACCGGCCTGCAAAGCCGTGAATCGTTGAGGAGAATTTAAAGGAACAAACTTCACTTTGGCGGCATCACCCAAAGCAGCTGCCGCCACTGCGCGACAAACGTCCACATCCAAACCGGTCCAATTCCCTTTACTGTCCACAGAAGCAAAACCCGGAGCGGCTGTATTAACGCCGCAAATTAATTGTCCCCTGGCCTTGACTGTTTCAAGCGTACTGGAAGCAGCCCAGGACTGAGCGCTTACCGATAGACCGATGCAGGCTACAGATAAGGCAATTAACTTCTTATTCATAAAATTCCTCACAAACATTCCGGTTAGGCAACGTCACCCCTTCCTGACGAAAGCGGGCAAACACAATCGCCACTTCGAATAACTACATTTATCCGATGAGACTTACCGTATTATTACCTAAATCGGGAAAAACAACAATATTCAATAGTGACTATCTTTGTCCACTTTAGGAAAAAGTCTTTATTTTTGCTATACTTAGCAACTCTTCAACTCATTTTTCATTTATGCCTTTTACATTATTATTTCTTTGTTTGATCGCACTGATCTTCACCAGTAGTTTTTTCTCCATTTCAGAAATTTCACTAGCCGCCGCAAAAAAGATTCGTTTACGTGCCTTAGCAGATGAAGGCCATAAAAAAGCATCCCGTGTCTTAGCTTTACAAGAACACCCGGGGCACTTTTTTACGGTTATTCAAATTTGTGTTAATGCGCTGTCTCTGGCCGGAGGTATTTTAGGCGAGCGGCTTTTTACGCCCAACTTTACTTCTCTGGTTGGTTTCTTCGTTCATGAACCCGCCTTGGCGCACAGCGTTGGTTTTTGGTGCGGATTTATTACATCAACCACGTTATTTATTCTGTTTGCCGACTTGATCCCGAAACGTTTGGCACTGGTAGCTCCCGAAACCATTGCAATGGCAGTCATCGGTCCGATGAATTTCCTTATAAAACTCCTTAGACCTTTTGTCTGGTTCTTCAACGGACTGGCTAACGTCATCTTACGAAGCCTGGGTTTACCTGAACGCACAAAAGATAAAATCACTTCGGAAGATATCGTGGCAGCAGTCGATGCGGGTACTGCAGCGGGTTTAATCGCCGATGAGGAAAAAGCCGCCATCGAAAATATTTTTGAATTGGAAAGCCGTACGGTCCCCAGTTCAATGACTCCTCGTGAAAATATTGTTTATTTCCTTTTGAATGACTCTGAAGAAGAGATTTGCAAGAAGGTCGTAAACTCTCCGCACAACCAGTACGTTGTTTGCAATGAAACTCTTGATAATGTGGTCGGTGTCATTGACTCCAAGGCGTTGCTTGGCCGCATCATGAGCGACCACCCGCTTTCCCTGAAAGATGACGGTTTGGTACACCCTGTTCAGCTCGTTCCCGATTCCCTGACGTTATCGGAAATACTTGATACGTTCAAACGCACCAACAGCGATATTGCCGTAATCATTAACGAGTATGCTCTCGTTGTCGGCATCATTACCCTTAATGATGTCATGAGCACTGTGATGGGAGACTTGGTCACCACTGAGGAAGAATCGCAGATTTTAGAGCGAGAAGACGGTTCTTGGCTGGTAGACGGTTCTACGCCGGTTGATGATTTGGAAAGACTTTTAGATGTGGACAGTCTGCCGGAAGACTCTACCTATGAGACCGTTGCCGGTTTCATGATGTATATGCTCCGAAAGATTCCTAAGCGTACAGATAAGGTGGTTTACGGCGGGTTCCGTTTTGAAGTTATCGATACCGATAAAAACAAAGTTGATCAGGTACTGATTTCCGTTATCAAACCGGATTCGCCAAAAAATCCGCCCACCGAGGGTTAATGAAAACAGCGCGATTGCGGCTGTTTTCATTTAAGCATTATTTTTTGGAAGATGTTTTTCTGCGTGTTCCTTTGGGTTTTGACTGCGAAAATTCAAATCCAACCGCCCCGTCTTTGCCCAAAACCAAGAATGCAGAGAATTTACGTTTCGTGCGATTGGAAACAAAATCATTTAATTCGCTGCTCTTACCTTCGGACAAGAGCTTCGCAGCCTCTTCTGAGGAGATCGGCTGCTGCAAAATCGTTTTACCGATTCTGAAGTCACATTTTTTATCCAACGTCTTCTCACAGACGTAGCCCTTGGGACTGTCGAATACATTGGAGCCGCACTTCGGACATTTACCAACGACAGTCAATGTTGAAACATCAACCGGTTCACTGCTTTCCTTGTCCTGGTTCCCGAAATCAAACTCCAATTTAAAATCATCAGTCAGGCGAAGCTTCGAAGAAAAGGGGCGCCCCATCTTGCTGATAAATCCATCTAGCGGTCCGATCTCTCCGTTCTTCAAAAGTGCCTCAACCTCCGCCACTTCAAAAGTTCTTCCTCCGGGGTGTTTCGGCAAACTGAAATCACATTGAGTGCAAGCAAACCGACGGTAATTCTCAACAATTTCTCCGCCGCATTTCGGGCAGGGATTTTTCAGATGAGCCGGATTTTCAATCGGAACGGTATTGCCTTCGTAGCGTTTGGCCGCATCAACAATCTCAACGGTCATATCCCGAATCTCTTTCATAAAGACTTCTCGAGACAGATGCCCCTGTTCAATTTGGCTGAGCTTATATTCCCACTCGCCGGTTAATTCCGGTTCTGACAACTCAAAAACGCCAAGTCCCTTGAGTAAGGAGAACAGTTGTCTGGCCTTAAATGTGGGGATAAGATCACGACCGTCACGTCTCAAATAATTTTGAAGCAGCAGACCTTCAATAATGGCGGCGCGGGGAGCCGGGGTTCCCAAACCTTTGCCTGACATAGCGGCTCGAAGTTCATCCTCTTCGACTAACTTTCCGGCCCCCTCCATGGCAGACAAAAGAGTGGCTTCCGTATATCGCGGAGGTGCCTTGGTCGCCTTTTCTTGAGCAATTGCCTGCTCGATCAGTACCTTCTCATTGTCAGAGACTGCGGGCAATGTTTCCGCTCCCTCAGGATCTCGTCCATAAACCGAGAGCCATCCCGCCTTAACCAACACCTTACCTTCAGTTTTGAGTTTTTCCTGTTCGACCGTCGTTATACGCGTAGTCACGTCATATTCGGCTGCCGGGAAAAAGACGGCCAAAAAGCGTTTAACGACCAAGTCATAAATTTTTTCCTCAGCCTCACTCAGTTTTTTGGGTGGCTGCAGGGTTGGAATAATGGCAAAGTGATCGGAAATTTTAGAATTATCAAAAACCCGCTTCGTCGGTTTTACCCATTTATGAGACAGAATTTCTTTCACGCTGTCGGCGTATCGGGATGATTCGCCAAGCATTGCCAAAGTTTGATTAACTGTCGGGATGTAGTCTTCCGGCAATGCTCTTGCGTCTGTTCTCGGGTAAGTCAGTGCCTTGTGCTTTTCGTATAAAGACTGAGCCAGGGCCAATGTGGTTTTCGCGGAAAAACCGAATCGGTTATTGGCTTCACGTTGCAAACTCGTCAGATCAAACAAAAGCGGAGACAACTGTGTAGTCCGCTTTGCTGTATCCTGAACACTGCCTTGCTGCTGATTAATCTTTTCGCATAAAGCGAGAGCCTGCTCCTGTTGCCAAATTCGTTCTGCTTTTTCATGAGGACGGTCTTCGCTCTTCTTAAATTTAGGATCAAACCAAACAGCCTCATAATGACCGGATTTTGCCTGAACCTGAGCGTGTACTTCCCAATACTTTTGACTGACAAAAGCATTGATTTTCTCCTCACGCTCAACAACGATTGCAAGTGTCGGCGTTTGCACTCGTCCCACCGTCGTGAGGAAAAAGCCGCCGTCTTTGCTGTTAAAAGCCGTCATTGCACGCGTGCCGTTGATTCCCACGAGCCAATCGGCCTCCGAGCGTGAACGAGCCGCATCTGCCAAATGCTGCATTTCTTCATCGGTTCTTAAATGCTCAAAAGCCTCACGGATAGCCGCCGGAGTCATCGATTGCAGCCATAAACGTTTGATCGTTTTTTTGCATTTACTGGCCTGAATAATGTAACGGAAAATCAATTCCCCTTCACGACCGGCATCACAAGCATTGATTACCGCAGAGATATCGCTGCGTTTCAGCAATCGCTTAAGCAGTTTTAACCGATCTTCAGACTTTTTTATCGGCTTTAAATCAAAATAAGGGGGCAGCATCGGCAAATGGGCAAAAGTCCATTTGCCCCGTTTGACGTCATACTTTTCAGGAACAGTCAATTCCAACAGATGTCCGACAGCAGAGCTGACAACGTAATGTTCACCTTCAAAATAATCTTTTTCACGACTTAAACCTCCCAGCGCTTTGGCAATATCGGAGGCAACAGAAGGTTTTTCTGCAATAACTAAAACTTTTTCACTCATTTGATACAAACTCGAATCTTGAGGGGTCGACCCAAACGCTTTTTTAGAGTAGCACTAAAAAACGAGAAAATAGCAACTTTTAATGATTTTTTTGTTTTAACACGGTTAATTTTCAATCTCATTAAAAATATCATCAACCGATTCCACCAGTTTCGCGCCTTCTCGAATAAGCTTATGGCAACCTTTGGATAAAGGAGAATGAATGGAGCCCGGAACAGCCATGATATTACGTCCTACATCTGCGGCTTCACGAATCAGGGGTAAAACCTTTGATCGAATGCTCGCCTGAATAACAACAAAATGATCAGTTGATGCAATCAACAATCTTTGACGCGCTAACCAAGGATCCGGTGAGTTTTCAAGAGGACTCAGCAAAAGTCCCTTATTAGACATAAATAGCAACTTTTGCTCAAAATTAGATTCCATTAAGGGATTTTTAGTGACAATTACAAGCGAATCACTGTTCGACTGCAATGCTGTCATCAGGCCGATTTTTTCAATTCCCTCCGAGTCACCCTGCACCAAACTTAAGTTTTTGGTCATTAACGCCTGAACCCAAGACTGTGTAGTGGATTCAGCCAACGAGCTTGGGTGTGAGCTGCCCACCAAACTGACAGTTGGTCTTTTCATCAATTCAATATTCCCGGCTGAGAGAACAACCAGCGGCGGCTGAGGAAGGGTTAAAAATCTTTGGGGAAAATCTGCGTCGCTGGGTACTAAAACACGAACGGAGGGTATGTCCGTAAGCCATCCGATTACTTTGTCGATTCTGTGTTCTGTTTCTTGGTCGGGGCAACGGTGAACCGCCATTGCTTCATTCTGGGGCAACACATTCATCAAAGAAGACAGACTTTGTGAAAATATATTTTCCGGCAGCCCAAATGTTTTCAATAGCACATACACATCGGCAAATTGAACTTCCGACAAGAAGGCCAATCGCAACCAATTTCTTTGATTTTCCAAAGACATAGTAGAAATCCTGTGTATTTGCGCTAAAATTCGAGGTTCTAAAAAAATCCTCTGCTGGAGAACTCTTGTGGCTATTTTACCGATTGTGCAGTTTCCCAATCCTGTCTTGTCAATGAAGTGTCAGCCGATTACTGAAATTACAGACTCCGTACGTCAATTGGCTGCTGATATGGGTGAAACAATGTACAAAGCCCCTGGAGTCGGTCTTGCCGCTCCGCAAGTCGGAGAGCCGGTCCGAATGGTGGTGGTTGATGTCAGTGAAGAGAAAAACCAGCTGTTGACATTGATAAATCCGGTCATTACCGAGCGTAGTGAAGAAACTGAACTTGGCGAAGAAGGATGTCTGTCTTTGCCTGGCATCTGGGAGAAAGTTACCCGCAGTGCAGCAGTTACTCTCCAATACATGGACTTAAATGGCCAACAACAAGAGCTCAAAGCTGACGGATTATTGGCAATTTGCCTGCAGCACGAATTAGACCATCTTGATGGCGTCGTTTTCATCGATCATCTCAGTCGTCTAAAATATGACCGTGCCTGCTCTAAATTGAAAAAACGTCGCCACCAAGAAAAAAGGGATAAATAAGATCAGTTTTTGTAGCGGTGGCAGTGCTTGGCCACCGCGGGTGCGATCTGATCAATTACGTTATCCGGTAGGTCGTGCCCCATTCCTCTGATAACCATCATTCTCGAATTCGGAATCAATCGGGCTACCTCTTCGCCCGCTTTTAAAGGCAATAACGGATCTTCCTGACCGTGTATAACCAAGGTCGGAGCCATAATTCGCCGCAAATTCTTCGAACGATCCCCGGAAGCCAAAATTGCCAACAGCTGGCGTTTTCCCCACATTGGATTAAATCCGCTTTCAATCATAGATTGGGCAACAGTCGTGATCTGCTCATCCGAATAACTCATTCGAGGGGAGCCGATAGCCTTAAACATTTTGCGGAGGTAATTTTTCATGGCAACCAAGTCATCGTTTTGACTGGGGCTGCTCAGCAAACCGCGAATGGCGCGTAATTTACCGAATCCGGTTCGGGGATTACCGGATGCGCTCATCACACAGGTCAAAGAGGCCACTCTTTGAGGATACAAATAAGCCAAGACCTGAGCAATCATGGCTCCCATGGAAATTCCCATAACGTGAGCACGTTTAACCTGCAGCTTATCCAACACGGCAACTGTGTCGGCCGCCATATCCTCCAAGGAATAACAACCGACCACCGGTCGTCTGAAAAGAGTTTTGACGATTGCAGAAAGAATTGAGAAAGAACCAACCGCCCGATCAATCTTCGTCGACAGGCCGCTATCCCTATTATCGAAAACGACCACTCTGAATCCTTGACGCACCAACTGCTCAATCAGCCTTTTAGGCCAGGCTACCGACGGCATCCCCAACCCCATAATCAGTAAAATGACAGGAGCTGAATCGTCGCCATAAACTTCGTAAGCTATGTGAATATTGTCTATTGTTTTTAACGTCTGCATAAAATTCCTCAGCTTTCCGAAAAGTGTATCGCTTTACCAACAACTTTTGAACGGGTGTCAAAAAAAGCTTATGAATAAAACGCACCCGAAATTGAACTCACTAAAATTAAAAGCATGAAAATTATTTTTGCTGGAACCCCTCCTTTTGCAGCCCGTGCGCTTGAAGCTCTTATTGATGCCGGGCATGAAGTATGCCTTGTATTATCTCAGCCTGATCGACCAAGCGGGCGAGGCATGAAATTAACCCCCTCGGCGGTAAAAGCCTTAGCCGTTGAGAGAGGTATCGCTGTGGCTACCCCAAAGACACTGTCTTTTAAAAAAGATCCGGATGAGGCTGCTGCCATGCACCAGTTGCTTAGGTCGATGAATGCAGACATCATGGTGGTGGCGGCCTACGGTATGTTGCTACCGCAAGCGGTGTTGGACATTCCCAAGGGGATCGGTCCGCAAAATTCCGTTAAGTGCATCAATATTCACGCAAGCTTATTGCCTCGTTGGCGAGGCGCGGCTCCCATCACTCGAGCCATTGAAGCGGGCGACAGTCATTTTGGCGTAACCTTGATGAAAATGGACGCGGGGCTGGACACCGGTCCGATGCTGATGCAGGAAAGCTTTCCTCTTAACGGCACTGAAACAACCGTTTCTTTGACAAATTCTGTCGCTGAGCTAGGGGCTGATATGCTGGTTCGCTTATTAGCCCAAACGGAATCAATCACCATCACCGAGCAGCCTCAAGAGGGAGTCACCTACGCATACAAAGTGCTCAAAGAAGAAGGACGAATGAATTTTTCGCTTTCAGCCTCAGAACTCGAAAGAAAAATCCGCGCCTTTTCTCCTTTCCCGTCGTCATTTGCCGAACATAACGGGACAACCGTCAAAATTTGGGAAGCTCGGCTTCGGGAAGATATTACCGGGCAGCCCGGTGAAGTTGTTGAAGTTAATAAAGAGGGGATCACCATCGCCTGCGCTCAGGGAGGCATTTGTGCCACAGTTCTTCAAAGATCCGGCAAACCGAAAATGCCCGCCCAAAGCTTTCTTCAAGGTTATCCGATCACTAAAGGAGAGTTTTTTAAATGAGCGCTCTCCTCAGTCAGGCTATTGCAATCAGCGCAGTCGGTTGGCAGAAAATGCTTACCGACTCGTGCTCTCTTGAAAAAGCTCTTGATCACTGCTTAATCGGGCAGCGCCCCGAAATGAAAGGGGTTGTGCAGAGTTTGCTTTACACAACGGTAAGACACCGGGCTCAGGTGGAAATTTTGCTGGGCAAACTCGTAAAAAAAGCACCTCAGGAAAAAGTTAAAGCCATGTTGAGTATTGCATTGGCTTTATTGCTGGAAGGCAACGAAAAACCGTTTACCGTCGTTAATCAAACCGTTGAAGCGGCAAAAGCCGACTCAGGAACGGCTTGGTCGAACGGTTTTATCAATGCGGTGCTTAGAAATTTTCTTCGAAACCGCTCTGAGCTCGTTGCTGCATTCAAAACCAATTTAAATGCTCGTTTCAATGCTCCCGGATGGTGGATCTCCAAGATTCGACAGGCTTATCCTAAAAATTGGGAAGGCATACTCAGGGTTCAAAATAAGCGTCCGCCTCTCACACTTCGGGTTAACCGGTCCAAAATCACTGTCAAGGAGTTCCTGGAAAAATTACAAAAACAGGGACTCAGCGGACGTCAAATCGGACGCTGGGCGGTCATTGTCGATCCTCCGTGCCCCGTTCAACAGATTCCGGGATTCACCGAAGGGCTATGTTCTGTTCAAGATGCCGGCAGCCAATTGGTAACGGATATTTTGTCATTGAATACCGGAGACAGAGTATTGGATGCCTGCGCAGCACCCGGCGGTAAAACAGCTCAGTTATTGGAAACTCATCGGCTGGATGTCACAGCGATGGAAATAGATCCCCTCAGAGCCCCCCGCATAAAACAAACTCTCGACCGTTTGGGCTTAACCGCTAAAATTGTGGTTGGCGACGCTGCTAATGAAAAAGTTCTTCAGCAATTGGGGGATTTTGATGCTATTTTGCTTGACGCCCCCTGCACGGCTTCCGGTATTGTCAGACGTCATCCGGACATTGTCTGGTCCAGAAGACCTGAGGACATAAAATTATTGGCCGCTAAGCAGGAAAAATTACTGGAATCCCTGTGGAAAAAAGTGCCTGTCGGTAAGGATTTGTTGTACGTGGTTTGTTCGCTCTTTCCTGAAGAAGGACCGGAACAGATAGCACGTTTTCTCGACCGACACCCTCAAGCCGCACTAAAAACTGCCCCCATCATGCCCAGCGGCATGCTGAGGTTAATTCCGACCGAGCGTGAAACGGACGAAAATTTACCTCTTATTCATGACGGCTTTTTCTACGCGCTGCTCACGAAAAAGGAATAATTAGACAATGAATAAGGTTCAACACTTCTTTGGCTGGATACTGGCCCTGATTATCGGGCTGGGAAGTGTTGCGCCTTCGTGGGCAAATGACATTACTGTTATGTCCGCTTCTTTATCATCAAGAATGGATCAGCCCTCCGGCCTCTATCTTGATGTCAATATTGAATTTGATCTGCCGCGAAGCGTTCAAGATGCGTTAAATCGCGGCATTCCCCTTTATTTTGTAACAGATTTCTCGATCCAATCTGAGCGTTGGTACTGGGTGAATAAACCTATCGTTGAAGCTTCGCTGATGACCCGATTGTCATACAGTCCTTTGACCCGTCAGTATCGCTTATCTCGCGGGGGGTTATCACAATCATTCGATTCTCTGTCTGAAACTCTCGCTATCCTCAAGTCTTTGCATGGTTGGAGAGTCTCCGACAATCCCACTATTGAAAATCCGGAAAACTGTGTAGCCGAAGTTCGAATCAGACTAGACACGGAGCAGTTGCCATTGCCCATGCAGGTTACCATCGGCGAAAATGATTGGGACCTTCGTTCCGACTGGCATGACGTCATGTTGGATCGCACTATCACCCATCCTGGTGAGGATGTACGGTAATGAGATATCGCCTCAGGTACGGTGCAAGCATCGGTTTAGCCATTGTGGTGGTTTTGCTGTTTTTGCTGACTTCTGCCGGAACAACCTCTCAAAAACTCGAACCTTACTTTCCTCTTTTACTCCTTATCAATGCCTTCGTTGCCCTGGGCCTATTGATTGCCGTTATTTCGCTGATTTCTAAATTAATCAAGCGCTTCCGTCAACGGCAGTTCGGCTCCCGCATGCTGACAACTTTAGTTTGCATTATCTCCGTTGTCGCTTTATTGCCCTCTTTACTCATTTACACAATTTCCTCACACTTGATTTCACAGGCATTTGACTCCGGCGTTGACTCTCGCGTAGAAACCGCCCTGGACTCAGGCGTCACCTTGGCCCAAAACTCATTGCTTCGTATTCAAAACGACCAATTGGTGACAACACGAACAATTGCCGATCGCCTCAGTAGCGCTTCATTCGGAGAGATGAGCAGCGAACTCATTCGTATGAGTGATCTGACCAATTCCGCAGTCCTTTACTTAATTGACGGCAACGGTCAGATCATTACTCAAAGTTCTCCACTGCCTTCCATCGACCTTGTTATTCCAATGCGGGATATTCAGACTGTGCGTCACCAAGGTTACTTTTCCGATTTGGAGGAATCCTCTTCAGACTCCAATGGGCAGTACAACTCTTTGCGAATCCGTACCATCGTCCCCATCAACAACAACTCGTCATCTGAAGAACTCTTTTTGCAGGTAAGTATGGAAATTCCTCCTGCTGTTGCCCGCAACATCAATGCGGTCACCAATGGACTTCTGGATTACCAACAAATTATTTTTACCCGCAGCGGTCTTCAAACGATATATCACTGGTCATTGGTGCTGAGTTTGCTCCTTGCCGTACTTTGTTCCGTACTGGCTGCTTTTTCGTTTGCCAGCCGTATAACTGCACCTATCCGACAATTGGCTGAAGGTACACGACGAGTGACCAGCGGTCACTTCCAACCGATTAAAGAATTTACCGGTGCCGATGAAATCAATGAATTGACCCGTGCTTTCAATGTCATGGTCAGACAAGTCAACGATGCCATGGATACTCTTGAGAGTCGGCGGGAAAAGCTTGAACAATCCAATATTTTCCGTGAACGTATTTTGGAAAACCTCTCCAACGGCATTATTGTTCTGGATCATATGAAACGGTTGCGCTCCGCTAACATGGGAGCCGTCAAAATTTTAGGCAACAGTGTGCTGCAAATCGGTGTTTTGCTCAAAGAAGCCAATCCCACTCTCGCAGAATTGATTTTGCCGATGTTGTCGGAAAATACTCGTGCCGTTAAACAAGAAAATGCTTCTTTATCCGTTGACGGCAAAAAAGAACCGCTGACTCTAATGATTCGCACCTCTTCCGTGCCGCTAAACGACGGACCGGGATATTTGGTGGTTATTGACGACATGACTCAGGCGGTGGCCGCACAGCGAGTCGTTGCATGGGGTGAAGTTGCTCGACGCATGGCTCATGAAATTAAAAATCCCCTCACGCCAATTCAGCTTGCCGCCGAACGAATGCAAATCAAATTGGCAAAACATTTGCCTGAAGAAGACATAGTGCTTCTTAATCGGTATACCAACACCATTGTCGAACAAGTCTCTTCCATTAAACAAATGGTCAATGACTTCCGAGACTATGCCAAATTACCCAAGCCCACATTGCGCCCGTTAAATTTAAATGACGTTCTTGATGATGTGGCTCTTTTATATCGACAGGCAGGCGGCTCGGTATCTTTGTCCCTGGAAGACAATCTTCCCCTTGTGTTGGCTGACCGAGCTCAGCTGCTGCAGGTTTTACACAATCTGCTTTCAAATGCGAAAGAAGCCAGCAAATCGGACAGCGATTGCAAAATTGACATAAAGACTCATTCGGAACGGGACGGCAAATCAAGATCTGTTATCCTAACCATTATGGATAATGGTCCGGGATTTAGTGATCAAATTTTGGATCACGCTTTTGAACCGTACATTACGACTAAAGAAACCGGCACCGGTCTTGGCTTACCGATGGTCAAAAAAATCATTGAAGAACATGGCGGTTGGATTAAGTTGGCTAACCAAACAGGTTCTCAAGACGGAAAACCAAATGGTGCTATAGTTACGATTGGTTTTGTCAATCTAGCCTGACTTTTTTATTCTCAGACTTAAGTTTTTTAAATGGCAAACGTTCTTGTTGTAGATGACGAAGTTGGTATTCGTGAACTGTTTAGCGAAATTCTCTCCGATGAGGGGTACACGGTTAGCGTAGCCGCTAACAGCGTGGAAGCTCGTCGCGCTTTGCATACTTGTGCGCCGGATGTCATCCTGCTTGACATTTGGATGCCTGATACCGATGGTATGTCGTTACTGAAAGAATGGGCTTCTCAAGGACCATTGCCCTGCCCGGTTATTATGATGTCGGGGCATGCCAACATTGACATGGCTGTTGAGGCCACGAAATTCGGAGCTTATTCATTCCTTGAAAAACCAACATCCATCAAAACACTGACCGAAGCGCTGCGGGCTGCTTTAGCCGCCAAACAAACGATGGAACGAACGGCTTCAGCCCACCCGAAAAACAGTTCGGCGGCTCAATCCGAAAAAAAACAACAAGACTCACATGCCGCATCGTTGGGCAATCAAATTGATTTTTCGCTCCCGCTTAGAGAAGCTCGGGATCAATTTGAACGCGCCTATTTCACGCATTTGCTCGAACAAGAAAACTACAGCATGACGCGTGTTGCCGCCAAAGCGCAACTTGAGCGAACCCATCTTTATAGAAAATTGCGCCAATTAGGCATTGAGTGGTCTAAAGACGATAATTAATTTTTTTCTAATAAGATGCGGATTTCATATCCGACCGTAATTTATGAAAATTTTAATTTTGGGAGCCGGCCGTGTCGGTCGATCAGTAGCAGAAAATCTTGTTAGTGACGCCAATGACATCACTATCGTGGATGAGTCTGCTGACCGCATTGCCCAAATGCAGGAGCGCTTCGACCTTAGAGGGATTGTCGGCGATGCCAGCTCTCCGTCGGTGCTCAGCAGTGCCGGCGCCATGGACACTGACTTATTAATTGCGTTAACAGCCAGTGACGAAACAAACTTAGTCGCTTGTACACTCGCAGCCCAAATTTTCAATATTCCCATGCGCATTGCCCGTGTCAGAGACAGTGAACTAAGACACTATCCCAGAATTTTAGGTGACGAAGGCTTTCGCGCAACCAGTGTCATTTGGCCGGAAGAAGCATTGGCCACTCAGTTTTCAAAATTGATCACGTTCCCGGCTGCACAGCAGGTACTCAATTTTGCCGACGATAAACTGACTCTCTTTACCGTCAATTGCATCGAGGGGGCTCCCCTGACAGGTAAGACCCTGGAAGACGCTTTTCAGTTGTTGCCCAATGCGAAAATGCGTTTTGTCTCTATATACCGACGCAACCGCCGTTTGGAATGCCGCAACGACACTGTAATTGAAGCCGACGACGAAATTACCGTATTGGTGGCCAGTGACGGTGCCGAATCGGTTATTGAAGCTCTTCACCCGTTTGAAAAAGCCGAAAATATTGTGATGATCAACGGCGGGGAACTCTCCGGTCTTTTGACTGACAAGTTAGAACCCACACGATCCAAAAGACGCATCAAAATTTTTGAAGGTAAAGAGGAAATCGCTGCCAACCTTTCCAATCGTCTCAGCAGCAGCAAAGTTTCGGTCTCCCTGGTTAAGCATGATGACACTCACGCTCTGATGCAGGAGGGTATCGATCACGCTGACGTGGTTGTTGCGCTTTCCAACAATGATGAAACCAACATCATGACTGCGTTGCTTGCCAAACGATTGGGCGCCAAACGCAGCATTGTTTTGTTGGAAAACCAGGTTTATTCCGATCTTGTCCGAGGTACAGAAGTCGATGTCACTGTTTCACCGACACAAGCTTCGCTCGGAGAGCTTTTGCGGCACATCCGTTATGGGGACGTTGTCAATGCTCAAGAGCTCTATCAAGACAAAGCAGAGGCTCTTGAGATCATCGCACACGGCACTAAGAAAAGTTCTAAAGTGGTCGGTAAGGCTCTTAAAGATATTCCTTTCCCCAAAGGAGTATCCGTCGGCGCCATCGTCAGAGGGGAAGGCGACGATGCCAATGTGCTAATGGCTGAACCGGATTTAACAGTAATGGATGATGACCATTTAATCTTGTTTGTCCCGAACAAAAAAGTCATCCAACGCATCGAACGTTTATTTGAAGTCGATGTCGGCTTCTTCTAAGAGAACGTGTCATGTTTAGGACTTTAAAACGGTTGCTTTTCCCGGTACTCAATGCCTTGGGGCCTCTTCTGATCTTTTTAGCAGCAGCCCAATTGGTGCCGATTGCCATCGCTTACCGCGATAGGGAACCCGTTTTGTCCCAGTTTTTTACGTCTGTCGCCATTTGCTTTTGTTTCGGATTGGTTTTTCTTCTCTTTACCAAACGATTCAAGCGTGAACTCGAGCCTCGGGACGGCTTCTTGCTGGTAACGTTGTCATGGTTTTCGGCGGTACTATTCGGCTCCATTCCTTTGGCGCTGCTGTTGCCGGAAATCCCCTACTATCGAATTTTCTTTGAAGCCGTCTCCTGCCTGACGACTACGGGTGCAACCGCACTGACAAACCTTGAAGATCTGCCCTTAGCCCTTAATTACTGGCGCTGCTTATTGTCATGGTTGGGAGGCATGGGGATCATCGTTTTGGCTGTCGCAATTTTGCCTCTTTTAGGTGTCGGGGGAGCTCAGCTCTTTAAAGCTGAAAATTCCAATCTTTTCAAAGATGATCGTCTGACCCCTCGAATTGCTGATACTGCCAAAGCTCTCTACAGTATCTATATTTTGGCTTCCATCGCCTGCGTCGTGGCTTACCATTGGGCGGGTATGAACTGGGATGATTCCATTATGTTCATGTTCACGACAATGAGCTTAAGCGGTATCACTCCATACGATCAAAGTATCGGCTACTTCAATTCGCCGGCTATTGAAATGGTCGCCGTCGCCTTCATTATCTTTTCAGGATTTAATTTTTCGCTTCACTTTACGGCCTGGCGTCAGCGTTCCGTTTCCACTTATTTCACGGACATTGAAGCAAGATCTTGGATGTTGATTCTTTTAGTCGGCGTTTTAACGGTTTTTGCAGTACTGAGTTTTCATCACGTATACCCGAACTGGCAAACAACATTGAGACACGCTCTTTTTAATGTGGCCTCTCTTTTTTCTACGACCGGGTATACAACACAAAATTATGAGCTTTGGCCGTCATCGATGGGATTTTTACTGCTTATCGGCAGTGTTTTCGCTTCTTGCTCGGGGTCAACCGGAGGCGGTGTAAAAATGATCCGTCTGCTGATTTTCATTAAACAGGCGATACTGTGCCTGCACACCTTGCTGAGGCCACGTGACTACCTGCCCTTGAGGCTTGGAAAGCATAATATCTCAAACAGTCTGAGCGCTAACGTATCTGCGTTCTTTGCTCTGCACATTCTTGTCGTGCTGACCTGTACTTTTCTGATTATGTTCTCGGGTGTCGGACTTACCGAAGCGTTTTCTACGGTGATTGCCTGCATCGCCAATACAGGTCCCGGATTGGGCTCCGTGGGTCCGGCTGGCAACTACGCCGCCTGCAATCCCATGCACCTGTGGGTTGGCTCATTCTGTATGTTTGTAGGTCGTTTGGAATTATTTACGGTATTCGTAATTTTCACTCGATCTTTCTGGAGAAGTTAAGACAAAGGCTCCCAGTGAACATTGACCTTCTTGGCTTCCGCTTTACGTAACATTCTCATTAACGCGTAAAAGCGCGTTTTAACAGAAACTGCTGCAAGCATTGCAGGTTTTTCTTTGGCTTCGTCTTCGTCCTCCGGGACTTCCGTTTGTGCCATTTGCTCGATCACTCGCTCTAAAGAGGCAATAGCCGATGGCAAATCTTCAGCCAAAATAGCGCCTTTTTCATGAAAAATAATGCCGGCTTCTTTAAAGATAGGCTCAACATGCTGCCTCATCATAATCACTTCGCCGCTCGCTTTAGAACGGAAAACTACCACTGCCATTTTTTAGTTCCACTAGTAAATTGTTCGTCTAATACTAACTCGAAAGTATAATTCCTCTCAACTACCTGACCGAGGACAAATTCATGACACGCCCTGCATTTTCCGCCCCTCTGAAAGAAGAGGAATTTACCGAACTTGATGAGCTTTTAGCTCAAATTGATGAAAAAAGCATGGCCATGGATGCCTCTCAGGCCGATGGTTTTCTGACGGCACTTTGTTTGCTGCCTAAAGAAGTCAGCCCCTCGGAATGGATGCCGATGATTTTTTGTGCTCCTTCCGCACAATTTTCCGAATTGCCGACTCAACAGCAAAGTCGGCTCGAAGAGCTGATATACAGACGTTACCGTGAAATCAATTCACGCTTGGCACACTTTAAGCCCCTGGATCCCATCGTTTTTGATCCGGAAGACGAAAATGGAAATTTGCTGCAAGGTGAAGAAGAGCTTGTGGCATTAAAACCATTTGCTTCCGGCTTTCTGACTGCCGCTCAAACATGGAGCGGGCTGCTGGATTCTGAAAATTCAAATGTCACCAGTGCTTTGGTAGGGATTTGGCGGCATTTACCTGACGATGAAATAGGTGACTTTGCTTCAGTCAGAGACGAGTTGTTATCCGAATCTCCGTTGGAAAATCTTGACGATGCCATCGAGGACATCGCAACGTGCGTCAAACAAATCGCCTCTGTCACCCGAGGTTTTGTCGAAAAGAAAACTCCTTCGCGTTCTGCTCGTCAATTTAAAAACAATCGGTGCAGTCACTGAACTCTGGGCTTAAGTTTAGAAACCCAGATAACCAAAATCAGAACGGGCAAACCAATAAGAGCCGTTACGACAAAAAACTGGCTATAGCCGATACTCTCAACTAAGAAACCTGAAAAACCGGCTAAAAATTTCGGCAGCAATAACATAATTGAACTAAACAACGCATATTGAGTTGCCGTGTAAGCCACATTGGTCAAACCGGATAAATAAGCCAGGAAAGCCACAGATGCGATACCTGCGGCAAGATTGTCTGCACTGACGGTTAAAACCAGATATGTAACCTGATGATCCTGAAGTGCCAGCCATGAAAACAACAGATTTGTCAGACTCGAAAGAAGTGCCCCTAAAAAAAGTGTCTTCATTACCCCGAATCTTGCACTGATCATCCCACCGACAAAAGCCCCTGCCAACGTCATAACAACGCCGAAAACTTTCGATACCGCAGCCACTTCTTCCTTAGTAAATCCCAAATCCTGATAAAACGGATTAGCCATAACCCCCATCACCACATCAGAAATACGATAGGTGGCAATCAAAGCAAGAACGATGACTGCCTGCCAACGATAGCGACCGAAAAAATCTAAAAACGGCAGACAGGCGGCCTCATAAAACCAAACGCCGAGTTTAATTGCCCGCTGCGGCCAAAGAGGATGATCTCGGCGACAACGCTCACGCAATAAGGCGGTTTGGCGGCTTATGGAATTTTCTTGGTTTACCTCAGGTTCCGGTGAACACAGCACCGTTAAAATCCCCACCGACATACTGGCCGACATAATGTAATAGGCCGTCTGCCAGGCATGAAAGTCATAGGAATCAGAATTTGCAAAATAGGCTGCAAGAGCTAATGCACCGGCTCCTGCCCAAATCATTGCCAAGCGATAACCGGTCTGATAAGTCGCCGCCAAGGCTGCTTGCTCAGACAATTGTGCGCTTTCGATTCGATAAGCATCTAATGCAATATCCTGCGTAGCCGAGGCAAATGCAGTCAGTGCAGTAAACCCGATCAAAAGCGTCAGATTTTCTTTCGGATCGGTCATACCCATGGCGATAAGACCGCATAAAACCCCACACTGAGAAAAAATGAGCCACGACCTTCTACGCCCGAAAGACCGACTCAAAAGAGGCAATCTCAACTTATCGATCAGAGGAGCCCAGACCCATTTAAACCCATAAGCCAAACCAACCCAGGTTACCATTCCGATCGTGCTTAGCTCAATGCCGGCTTCCCGAAGCCAAAAAGATAAAGTCCCCAAAACCAGTAAAAGCGGCAACCCGGCGGAAAATCCTAAAAAAAACATACGCAGCGTCTGCGGTTTTGTATACACACGCAAAGCCGCTAACCAAGTGCCGGACGTAGGGGATACTTTTATTGGCATCCTAAATCAGATCCTCTTTTTGAATAAAACACCACTGGGAAGCCTCCAGTTCGGGCGGCAGAGAAAACTTGCCGAATGCAATTCGTTGCAGTCCGACTACTCTATTGCCGACGGCTGCAACCATACGTTTGACCTGGTGATATTTACCTTGGGTAATTCGCATGTCAAAAATACAATCACTGACCCGCTTGATTTCATCGGCCGCCACTGTTTCACGTTCTCCGTCAAGAAGGACGCCCTCAAACAATCGTTCATACATAATGTCGGTCATCGGATGTTTAGCTGTTACCCGATACACTTTACCAACGTGCTTTTTAGGGTGTGTCAACCGATGAATCAATGCACCGTCATCGGTAAGAATCAAAAGTCCAGTGGTATCCTCATCGAGTCGCCCGACGGGCTGCACTCCCCGATTTCTCAATGGCGGGGGTAATAGAGAAATCACCGAAGGATGGTGCAGAGGTTTTCGGGAACATTCATACCCAGACGGCTTATTCATGGCGATAATGGCTTTTTGGAAAAAAGGCCATGGTACATTGTCGACCTCAAAGACAAGCCCTTCAGTGTCAAAATCTTGGTACGGATCAACGACAACGGCCCCATGCACGGTCACCCTGCCGCGAGCAATGAGACCGCGACATTCATGCCGAGTGCCGAAGCCTTGAGAAAAAAGGATTTGTTCAAGCTGCATGACTAGACCTCGTAATCAACCGTCAGAGGTGCATGATCGGAGAACTTTTCTTCACTGTAAACAGAAGTGTTCCTGGCAGCTCGAGCCAGATCGGGTGTGGCGATCTGATAGTCGATACGCCAACCGACATTTTTTGCCCGAGCTTGTCCACGCTGACTCCACCAAGTGTACTGTTCTTTCTCGGGTTCTAAATAGCGAAACACATCCACCCAACCATTTGCAAATAGATCAGTAAGCCATTGCCTTTCCTCTGGAAGGAAACCGGAGTGATTTAAATTGCCCTTCCAGTTTTTAAGGTCAATTTCTTTATGAGCAATGTTGACATCACCGCAGAAGACAACCTCTTTAGCACTGTTTTTCAACTTTTCCAATTGGGGGACAAAAGCATTTAAAAAGCGATATTTGGCCGCCTGTCGATCCTCAGAACTGGTTCCGGACGGAAAGTAGACAGAAACCGCAATAAAATTCTCAAACTCCGCCTGTACATAACGGCCTTCCGCATCAAATTCTTCATTACCGAAACCGATCTGCACAGAAAGCGGTTGTTCTTTTGTATAAAGAGCAACTCCGGAGTACCCCCGCTTTTGAGCGGTATGCATGAATACGTGATACCCCGATTGATGCAATACACTTTCATCAAAATCAGCTTCCTGACCTTTTAACTCTTGAATACACAAAATATCGGCATTTTGCTGATCGAACCATTGCCAAAAGTTTTTCTTTGCTGCCGATCGCAGGCCATTCGCATTGAAGGTGATGATGCGCAACATTTTTTTTCCCGTTAAAATTTGTCTTTTGGGTAATTATCCTGAATCGTCAAGAATTTTGTCGGACTCTTATTATGTCTTTACAACATCAATTTATCGAATTTGCACTTGACACAAATGTTCTTCGTTTCGGTGAATTTAAAACCAAAGCGGGTCGTTTGTCTCCTTATTTCTTTAATCTCGGTCTTTTCAACACCGGCAAGACACTGAGTAAACTCGCTGAGTTTTACGCACAAACACTGCTTTCCGCCCGCAAGGAAGGCAAAATTGAGTTCGATATGATTTTCGGACCGGCCTATAAAGGCATTCCGTTAGCAGCGGCCGTAGCGGTCAAATTAGCAGAAATGGGCTGTGATATTCCTTACGCTTTCAACAGAAAGGAAGCCAAAGATCACGGCGAAGGCGGCATGATTATCGGCGCTCCTTTGCAAGGTAAAGTCATCGTCATTGATGATGTCATCTCTGCCGGAACATCTGTACGTGAATCGGTTCGATTAATTGAAAGCGCAGGCGCACAACCGAGCGGGGTTTTGATTGCTTTAGACCGCATGGAGAAAGGCGGCAACGCAGAACAAATGACGGAGGTCTCTGCCGTTCAGGACGTCGTCAACACCTTCCATATGCCTGTCATCTCCATTATCAATTTGCACGACTTGCTCGCTTTTATGGACGAAGATACTCCGATGGCTCAGCAAGCCCGCGCCTATAAAAATGCCGTTCAGGCTTACCGTGATCGTTACGGCGCCTAAACGGCTGTTTTAGCTGATAACGCTTTCCCCTTGATCTTCCTTGCAAGACCAAGGGGATATTTTTAAGAAAGCTTCTTTCTGAGAAGCTGATTGACCTGACCGGGATTGGCTTTACCCTTACTGGCCTTCATGACCTGACCGACCAAACCGTTCAAAGCTTTTTCCTTACCAGCCTTAAACTCTTGCACATTCTTCGGATTGTTGGCAATGACCTCATCCACAATCTTTTCAATAGCACCCGTATCAGAAATTTGCTTCAAGCCAAGCTGATCAATGATGACGTCTACATCCGCCTCATTACCTTCCAGGATAGCCGCAAAAATCTTCTTAGCACCCTTGTTATTGATTGTGCCATCCAAAATACGACCGATGAGTTTAGAGAGCTTGTCAGGCGTTACAGGCAATTGAGAAAGAGTCTTCTCAGACTGATTCAGCGCTGCAGAAACCTCACCCATAACCCAGTTGGCGGCAATCTTCTTATCGGTGACTTTATCTGCGACAGCCAGATAATAATCCGCTAATTCTTTTGAAGCTGTCAAAATAGAAGCATCGTAATCAGAAAGACCGAAATCTTCCGTCAAACGCTTGCGCATCTGCTCAGGCAGCTCCGGCATCTCGTCGCGGACCTGTTGCAGCCACTCATCGGAAATATCCAAAGGCAAAAGGTCTGGATCCGGGAAATAACGATAATCCATCGAATCCTCTTTAGAGCGCATTTCACGGGTTTCACCTGTTTCAGGATCATACAGCCGCGTTGCCTGCACAACCTTTCCGCCATCTTCAATTAATTCAATCTGGCGGCGAACTTCGTACTCAATTGCTTCCTGCAAGAAACGGAAAGAATTGAGGTTTTTAATTTCACAGCGAGTACCGAACTCTTTTTGTCCCAGCGGACGCACACTCACATTGGCATCGCACCGGAAGTTGCCGTTTTGCATATCACCGTGGCTGATTCCCAACCAAACCACCAGTGCATGAAGAGTGCGTGCATAGGCAACAGCCTCTTCAGCGGAACGAAGCTCAGGTTCGGTAACGATTTCAAGCAACGGCGTGCCTGCACGATTTAAATCGATACCGCTTTGACCGACTTCCAGGCCATGCACGCTCTTGCCCGCATCTTCTTCAAGGTGAGCACGGGTCAGATTAAGTGTCTTTCTATAAGGTTCACCTTTTTTCGGCGTCACCATGAAAGACACCTGTCCGCCGATCACAACCGGCCATTCAAACTGACTGATCTGATAGCCTTTCGGAAGATCAGGATAGAAATAATTTTTGCGGTCGAAAATAGAGCGTGACGCAACCTTGGCGCCGATCGCCAAGCCGAATTTCATGGCTTTTTCTACCGCACCTTTATTCAATACCGGCAACGTTCCCGGTAAAGCCAAATCCACAACGCAGGCATGTGTATTGGGTTCTGCTCCAAAGTCCGTAGAAGCTGCCGAAAAAATCTTTGTCTTGGTCGAGAGCTGAACGTGTGTTTCAAGACCGATAACGACTTCCCACTGCATAATTTTCATCCCCTATCAGTAACCGGCAGGAACACGCTTGTGCCAATCCGTTTCGCATTGATAACGGTGGGCAATACCTAAAAGCTTAGCTTCATTGAAACGAGCGCTGACCAATTGGAAACCAAGCGGCAATCCGTTGGAATGCAATCCGCAAGGCAGCCCCATTCCGGGCAGACCGGCCAAAGAAATAGGCACCGTATAAAGGTCGCTTAAGTACGCCTGTACAGGATCACTCTTTTCCCCGAATCGATAAGCGGGACCGGTTGCTGCCGGGCTGATGATCGCATCGACCTGTTGGCAAACATTATTGAGCTCGTTGGCAATCAAGCGGCGTACACGCTGCGCCTTAATGTAATAAGCATCGTAGTAGCCGTGAGACAGCACGTAAGTTCCGATCATAATGCGGCGCTGAGGTTCCGCACCCAGTGCTTCAGAACGACTGCGTTTGATCATGTCCTGGATATCGGTATAGTGTTTGGCACGATAACCGTAGCGGACACCGTCATAACGGCTCAAGTTTGAAGAGGCTTCAGCGCAGGCCACAACGTAATAAACCGGCACACCTAAACCAACCGTCGGCAATTCAATATCAACGATCTTGGCACCCATTCTCTCATAGGTGCGAATCACGTCTTCAATGCTTGCGGCCAACTCTTCATCCAAACCCTTGGCAAACCAGCTGCGAGGTACCCCGATTTTGACGCCATCCATGCTCATATCGAGACAGCGAGTGAAATCTTCCTTGGGTAAATCTACACAGGTAGAGTCCTTCGGGTCGAACTCGATCATTTCGTTCATAACCCAAGCACAATCTTCGGCAGAATGAGCCAACAACCCCGGAGTATCCAAACTGGAGGCAAACGCAATCACCCCCCAGCGGCTGGGACGTCCGTAAGTCGGCTTGAGTCCCGTCACACCGGTAAATACTGCAGGCTCGCGAATGGAACCCCCGGTATCAGTACCCG